>Ga0193953_1000161_pt1 | contig 37911 bp, 35 predicted proteins | sample BB_4_MG_FD_140325 | JGI IMG/M metagenome (GOLD analysis project Ga0193953, IMG submission 140325) | Microbial mat bacterial communities from the Broadkill River, Lewes, Delaware, United States - BB_4_MG | ecosystem: Environmental > Aquatic > Freshwater > River > Microbial mats | place: USA...
CTACTCCTCTTTAAGACTCCTTTGCAACAAATTCAAGAACTTACTAACTAATTACTTTTCCCGTTAGCGGTGGCAAATGTAATACCTTTTTTAACCCTGACAACCTTTTTTATTAGTTTTTTTAATCAAAATTAACAATATTATTTTAGTAAACTGAAATTGTGCAAATTACAGGGAAATTAAATTTTCATTTTTTTTCAAAAATGAAAATCTCAACAGGATAAATATAAACTAACTAACAGTACATGTAATAGGTATGGTATAATTTATAATAAAACCTTATATTAAGGACAGAAAAGGTATTGCTCAATTGATAGTTTTCTAATACCTTTGCATTCTCAATAAAAAAATATGATTAAAATAACTTTACCTGACGGTACAATTAAGGATTTTAAGAAGGGTATTACCCCTATGGATGTTGCAAAAAGCATTAGTGAAGGATTTGCCCGAAATGTTATTTCAGCCCAATTTAATACAATTACTATTGAAACCAATACTCCACTTACAGAAAACGGATCCTTGGTTCTATACACTTTTAATGATTCGGAAGGTAAAAAAGCTTTTTGGCATTCATCAGCACATGTGTTGGCGCAAGCTATTCAACATTTGTACCCTGGAGTTAAATTAACCATTGGCCCAGCCATTGAAAATGGATTTTATTACGATATTGATTTTGGAAAAAATGTAGTTTCAGAAAAAGATTTCCCTACTATTGAGAAGAAATTTTTAGAATTAGCACGGGGAAAACACGAATTTAAAATGCGCGAAGTTAGTAAGTCGGATGCGCTAGCTAAATACACTAAAGAAGGAAATCAGTACAAAGTTGAGTTAATTGAAAACTTAATAGATGGTGATATTACTTTTTGTGACCATTCAGATTTTACAGATTTATGTCGTGGCGGACACATTCCTAATACAGGAATAATTAAAGCAGTTAAAGTAATGAGTGCTGCGGGTGCATATTGGAGAGGCGATGAAAAAAATAACCAACTTACTCGTATTTATGGAGTTTCGTTTCCAAAGCAAAAAATGCTTACTGAGTATTTAGAGTTATTAGAAGAGGCTAAACAACGAGATCACAGAAAACTTGGAAAAGAATTAGAATTATTTGCTTTTTCTTCAAAAGTAGGGCAAGGATTACCCCTATGGTTACCAAAAGGAGCTGCTTTACGCGATAGATTGGAACAGTTTTTAAAAGCTGCTCAGAAAAAAGCTGGTTATGAGATGGTAATTACACCACATATTGGTCAAAAAGAGTTGTATGTAACTTCTGGTCATTATGCTAAATATGGAGAAGATAGTTTTCAGCCTATAAGCACTCCTAAAGAAGGAGAAGAATTCTTATTAAAACCTATGAATTGTCCGCATCATTGTGAAATTTATAATCATAAACCTTATTCATATAAAGAATTACCAAAACGTTTTGCTGAATTTGGAACAGTTTATAGATACGAACAAAGTGGTGAATTACACGGATTAACTCGTGTAAGAGGCTTTACACAAGACGATGCACATATTTTCTGTACACCTGATCAATTAGACAAAGAGTTTAAAGATGTTATAGATCTAGTATTATATGTATTTAAATCGTTAAGCTTTGAAAACTTTACAGCTCAAGTATCTTTAAGAGATAAAGAAAATAAAGAAAAGTATATAGGAAGTGATGAAAATTGGGAGAAAGCAGAAAATGCTATAATTAATGCTACAAAAGAAAAGGGTCTTGATTATGTTATAGAATATGGAGAAGCTGCTTTTTATGGCCCTAAGTTAGACTTTATGGTGAAAGATGCTTTAGGAAGAAGTTGGCAGTTAGGAACTATACAAGTTGATTATAATTTACCTGAACGCTTTGATTTAACCTATAAGGGTTCAGACAATCAACTTCATAGACCTGTTATGATTCACAGAGCACCTTTTGGCTCTATGGAACGATTTATAGCAGTTTTATTAGAGCACACGGGAGGTAAGTTCCCACTTTGGTTAACTCCAGAACAGGTTATAATACTACCAATCAGTGAGAAATATCAAAAATATGCCGAAAAAGTTTTAAGTTTGCTAGAAAATTCCGAAATTCGCGCACTTATAGATGACAGAAGTGAAAAGACGGGAAGAAAAATTAGAGATGCTGAATTAAATAAAATTCCATTTATGATTATTGTAGGTGAGCAAGAAGAGAATGATGGCACAGTTTCTGTGAGAAAACAAGGAGAAGGAGATATTGGAACATTAGCAATTAACGAATTTATTTCGTTTATAAATAAAGAAATTAATAGTACATTAGAACAATTTTAGTTTAATTTAAATTTTACAGTTATAGCAATCAAAAGAAGATCAGGGGGAAGAAAACCTTGGAGAGTAATTAAGGAAGATCAACATAGGATTAATGAGAAAATCACGTATGTTGATGAAGTACGTTTAGTAGGTGATAACGTTGAAATTGGTGTATATCCAATTTCGAAAGCAAAAGCGTTAGCTAGAGAACAAGAGTTAGATTTGGTAGAAATATCGCCTAAAGCTGTGCCTCCCGTATGTAAAATTATAGATTATAAAAAATTTCTATACGAACAAAAAAAACGAGAAAAAGCACAAAAATCGAAAGCTACTAAGGTAATTGTAAAAGAAATTAGATTTGGACCTAATACAGATGAGCATGATTTTGAATTTAAGAAAAAACATGCCATTAAATTTTTACAAGACGGAGCTAAATTAAAAACATTTGTGTTTTTTAAAGGAAGATCTATTATTTATAAAGATCAAGGACATATATTACTTTTAAGACTGGCAACAGAACTAGAAGAATATGGAAAAGTAGAGCAAATGCCTAAACTAGAAGGTAAACGTATGATTATGTATATTGCTCCTAAAAAGAAATAAGACTTCAATAATTAACTATTTAAAGTATAGTTTTTTTCGAAGAAAAAATATTAAGCAAGATAAAAAAGTAGAAGAAAGATGCCTAAAATGAAAACAAAATCTAGTGCTAAGAAGCGTTTTAAGCTTACTGGTTCTGGAAAAATTAAAAGAAAACACGCTTTTAAAAGTCACATTTTGACTAAGAAAAGTAAAAAACGTAAATTAAAGTTGACTCATGATGGTTTAGTTCATAAATCAGATGAAGCTAACATTTTACAACAGTTAACTTTAAAATAATAAAGTTACAGGGAATTTAATTATTAACCTTGGAGTTGTGCTAATAACAAGAGTAAATAAATTTTACCGCCAACTACAAAAAACAAATTGAAATTATGCCAAGATCAGTAAATTCAGTTGCTTCAAGAGCTAGAAGAAAAAAGATATTGAAGCAAGCAAAAGGTTACTTTGGACGTAGAAAAAACGTTTATACAGTAGCAAAAAATGCGGTTGAAAAAGGAATGTTATATTCTTATAGAGACCGTAAAAACAAAAAAAGAACTTTCCGTGCTTTATGGATTCAACGTATTAACGCTGGAGCTCGTCAGTATGGAATGTCTTACTCACAGTTTATGGGAAAAGTAAAAGCTAATAATATTGAATTGAACCGTAAGGTACTTGCAGATTTAGCGATGAACAACCCAGAAGCTTTTAAGGCAGTTGTAGATCAAGTAAAATAGATTTTTAATTTCTTGCTTATATATAAAAACCCAATCGTACGATTGGGTTTTTTTAATTATATACTTTTCTTATAATTTACTTTTCAATATCGCGTAAACTTTCCATCTTTTTATGTTCCATAAAACTAGTAATAGTTTCAAAGTGTTCTTTTACACGCTTGTTTCCAAATTCAAATACTTTTTCTGCTAAACCATCTAAAAAATCACGGTCGTGAGAAACCAATATTAAAGTACCATCAAAATCTTTTAAAGCATCTTTAACTATATCTTTGGTTCGCATATCTAAATGATTTGTAGGCTCATCTAAGATTAATACATTTACAGGCTCTAACAATAATTTTACCATTGCTAATCGTGTTTTTTCTCCTCCTGAAAGAACTTTTACTTTTTTAGTTGTATCATCTCCAGAAAACATAAAAGCACCTAATAAGTTCTTTATTTGTGTTCTTATATCACCTACAGCAATGTGATCTATCGTTTCAAAAACTGTTAACTCCTCACCTAATAATGAAGCTTGATTTTGAGCAAAATACCCAATTTTAGCATTATGCCCTACTTCCAATTCTCCCTCAAAATCTATTTCTCCCATAATAGCTTTTATCATAGTAGATTTTCCTTCTCCGTTCTTTCCTACAAATGCAACTTTTTGCCCACGTTCAATAACTAAATTAGCCTTTTTAAAAACTACATGTTCTCCATATTTTTTTGATAATTCATTTACTACTACAGGATATTGTCCGCTTCGTGGAGAAGGAGGAAACTTTAAGCGTAAAGCAGATGTATCTATTTCATCTACCTCAACCAACTGCAGTTTCTCTAACATACGAACTCTAGATTGTACTTGATTGGTTTTAGAATAAGTTCCTTTAAAACGCTCTATAAAATCCATATTATCGGCAATCATTTTTTGTTGTTCATCATAGGCTTTTTGTTGGTGCGCTCTTCGATCTTTACGTAATTCTAAATAATGAGAATAGTTTGCTTTATAATCGTAAATTCTCCCCATTGTAACTTCTATAGTTCTATTAGTAATGTTATCTACAAACGCTCTATCGTGTGAAATTACAATTACGGCTTTTGCTGAATTAATTAAAAAATCTTCTAACCATTGAACACTTTCTATATCTATATGATTTGTTGGCTCATCTAATAAAATTAAGTCTGGTTTTTGTAATAAAATTTTAGCCAATTCTATTCGCATTCGCCATCCTCCAGAAAATTCTGATGTAGGTCTTTTAAAATCAGTAGCTTCAAAACCTAAACCTTTTAACACTTTTTCAACCTCAGCTTCATAATTAACTTCTTCAATAGCATAAAACTTTTCGCTTAGTTCTGAAACACGTTCAATCAACTTCATATATGCATCGCTTTCATAATCTGTTCTTACGGTTAAAGCCTCGTTAATTTCTTCAATCTCAGCTTTCATTTTAAATATTTCTGAAAATGCTTTTGACGTTTCTTCAACTACAGTAGCATTATCTTTAGCTAATAAATGTTGTGGTAAATAAGCTATTTTAGCTTCTTTTGGGGCTGAAATATTTCCTGAATTTGGTTTAGCTACGCCTGCAATAATTTTTAACAACGTGGATTTACCCGCTCCATTTTTTCCCATTAAAGCAATTTTATCATTTTCATTTATTGAAAACGAAACATTATTAAAAAGCGTTGTTCCTCCAAATTGTACCGATATATCGTTAACTGTGATCATTGTTCTAAAATATTTTTTGAAAGGCGCAAATATACATGGTTTGATTAACTTATTAATTATGAAAGTTTTGATTTTAAAACAAAAAAAGCAAGAATAAAATATTCTTGCTTTTTTAATAGTATTTAGAATGATAAATTAAAGTACTTCTCCTAGTTCTTTTAATTTTTCAGTATTTTCAGCTAATTTCAATTCATCTACAATTTTATGAATATCACCATTAATAACATTGGATAAATCGTACAATGTTAATCCAATTCTGTGTTCAGTTACACGACCTTGTGGATAATTGTAAGTTCTAATTTTTGCAGAGCGATCTCCACTGGCAACCAAAGAATTTCTTTTAGCAGAATCTGCAGCCAATTTTTTCTCTAATTCTTGCTCATATAAACGAGAACGCAATACCTTCATAGCCTTCTCCTTATTTTTATGTTGCGATTTTTGATCTTGACATTGGGCAACCAAACCAGTTGGAACGTGAGTTAAACGCACCGCAGAATAGGTAGTATTTACAGATTGACCTCCAGGACCTGAAGAACAAAAATAATCTACACGAATATCACTAGGTTTTAATTCTACATCAAATTCTTCGGCTTCTGGCAACACCATAACAGTTGCGGCAGAGGTGTGCACTCGTCCTTGAGTTTCAGTTTGTGGAACACGCTGTACACGATGTACTCCAGATTCAAACTTCATGTCACCATAAACATCTTCTCCAGAAACACTAAAAATAATCTCTTTAAAACCTCCAGATGTTCCTTCACTTATATCTTCAACTTCGGTTTTCCAACCCTTATCTGAACAATATTTAGTGTACATTCTATATAAATCGCCTGCAAAAATACTTGCTTCGTCACCACCAGTTCCTGCTCTAATTTCAACAATTACATTTTTAGCATCATCTGGATCTTTTGGAATTAACATAAACTTAATAGCATCTTCCAGCTTTGGTAATTGAGCTGTAGCCTCTTCTAACTCCATCTTTGCCATTTCGGTCATTTCGGCATCGGAACCATCTGCAATAATCTCTTTTGCTTCTTCTATATTTTTTAACAAACCTTGATACTCTTCAGCAATTTTCATTACTGCACTTAAATCCTTATATTCTTTATTGATTTGTATATAGCGCTTTTGGTCTGAAATAATATCTGGTTGTATTATTAAATCAGAAACCTCGTCGAAACGTTGTTTTACTATTTGTAACTTATCTAACATTTATTTTTTAATTGGATTGCAAATTTACAATAATTTCTTGAGAATTATCAATTCATTATTTGTTACCTTTATCAAAAGAAACTTATTTTTTTATGAAAAAGACACAATTGTTTTTAAAATATTACCAATCAATAGCTGCAATTCCAATTATTGCAACATTATTTTTTGGTATTCAAATTAAAAACTTAGGAGTTAGTTTTATAATAATTGCATTATTTACAAAGTTATTTATACTACTTGTAATATGGTTTATGCAATGGCTCAATAACAGAAAAAAGGAACATTTGTATTTTTATTTTAATAATGGGGTTTCACAAATTGAGTTGTATACAGTAACTTACTTAATAGATATATGTATTCTATTTATAATAACATTTATTGTTTTATGGGTATTTTAGAAATTGATAGTATAGAAATGTCTTTTAATAATAAATCCATTTTAAATGGAATTTATTTAAAAGCAGAGACTGGGAATATAACTGGAATTTTAGGAAGTAATGGCTGTGGAAAAAGTACGCTTCTTCGTATTATTTTTGGAGAATTACAACCTTCTATTAAATCTTTGAGAATAAATAGCAAGCGGTTCTCAAAACCTTTTTTAACATCAAATGATATAAAGTACTTACCGCAGTTTCATTTCATGCCAAAATCAATGACTGTTCAAAAGGCTTTTCAGTATTTTAAGGTAGCAATTGATAGTTTCAATATTATTTTTCCTGAATTATCAATATTAAAAAATCAAAAATTTAAAACACTTTCTGGTGGAGAAAAAAGAATTATTGAAACTTATTTGATATTAAAATCACCTTCTAAATTTGTATTACTTGATGAACCCTTTTCACATATTGCTCCAGTTTACATTAAGCGTATTAAAGACTTAATATATGAAGAAAAACAGTGGAAAGCAATTGTTGTAACCGACCATATGTACAAACATATTGTTGGTATTTCAGACAATCTATATATATTAAAAGATGGGTGGTCTAAAGAAATTAAAAGCTTAAATGAGCTAGAATTCTATAAATATGCTAATATTTAAATATACCAAACTCACTTTTAATAGTTAATTTTTTAGTTTCTGAAGCTTCTACCCTACCAATAACTTGAGCATTTACATTAAAACTCTTAGAAACTTCAATTAAATCGTTTGCAATTTCTTGCGAAACATATAATTCCATTCTGTGACCACAATTAAAAACTTGGTACATTTCTTTCCAATCTGTATTACTTTGCTCTTGAATTAGTTTAAAAAGAGGAGGTACATTAAACATATTATCTTTAACAATATGTAAGTTATCTATAAAGTGAAGTATTTTAGTTTGAGCTCCTCCACTACAATGTACCATTCCGTGAATTTCATTTGAAGTATATTTATCTAAAATTTTCTTTATAATTGGTGCATAGGTTCTGGTTGGTGACAATACTAGTTTACCCGCATCTAAAGGTGAATTTTCAACTTTATCAATTAATTTCATAGCTCCAGAATACACTAATTCATTTGGTACAGCAGCATCAAAACTTTCAGGATATTTTTCAGCTAAATATTTGCTAAAAACATCGTGACGTGCAGATGTTAATCCATTGGACCCCATTCCTCCGTTATATTCATTTTCATAAGTTGCTTGTCCAAAAGATTCTAAACCTACAATAACATCTCCAGGTTTTATATTGGCATTATCAATTACATCACTTCTTTTCATTCTGGCAGTAACAGTAGAATCTACAATTATGGTACGTACCAAATCTCCAACATCGGCAGTTTCTCCTCCTGTTGAATGGATTTCAACACCAAAACTTTTTAAATCATGCAATAATTCTTCGGAACCATTAATTATAGCTGAAATTACCTCACCTGGTATTACGTTTTTATTTCTTCCAATAGTTGAAGATAACATAATATTATTTGTAGCCCCAACACACAATAAATCGTCAATATTCATAATTAAAGCATCTTGCGCTATACCTTTCCAAACAGAAATATCGCCAGTTTCTTTCCAATACATATAGGCTAAAGACGATTTTGTTCCTGCCCCATCTGCGTGCATTATTAAACAATAATCTTCATCTCCTGTTAAATAATCTGGAACAATTTTACAAAATGCTTTCGGAAACAATCCTTTATCTACATTTTTAATAGCGTTGTGCACATCTTCTTTTGAAGCTGAAACTCCTCGCATACTATATCTTTTACTTATTTCTGAACTCATGTTTACTTAATTTTGTTGCAATGCAAAAGTAATTTTTCTTTTTGAATTAATGAAGCATAAAAAAACCGAATGTTATTCATTCGGTTTTTTTATGTTTAAGTATTAGATATTATCTGAATCTGATAATCCCAATATTGAAATGTAATCTTAAGCAGACTTAATGCAAATTATTCATTACAATTTATTGAATATGTGAAATTAGACCCTCCTTCACCTCCGTCATCATGTCCTCCATTTTCACCACCATCACCATGATCATCTCCATAATCATCTCCATGATCATCTCCATGGTCATCTCCATGGTCATCTCCATCTCCATGATCATCACCTCCACCATGGCTTCCTGGCCAGCCACTTGGAATATTAGCTAGCTGTTCTTCATTCACCTGAATACAACTGATATTGTTATTGTTACATCTAAAAAACAGTAAAGAATTATTATTGCTTAAGTCCAAGCTTTCTAATTTGTTTGCATTACATAATAAGCGTTCTAAAACAGAATTTTCACTTAAATCTAAACTTATAAGCATATTATGATTAAGATATAATTGAATTAACATTTTATTATTACTTAAATCGATACTTTCCAATTGGTTATGATTAGCTAACAACTCTTCCAATAAGGTGTTTTTTCTTAAATCTAAACTTTCTAACTGATTATGATTGCAATGCAGTACTTTCAAGTCTTTATTTTTTCTTACATCCAAAATTTCAAGTTGATTGGTATTACAAATTAATCTTTCCAATGCTTTATTTTTACCTAAATCTAGTATTGTGAGATTATTATTACTACAATTTAATTTAGTTAAATTAACAAAATATTCTATTCCAGCTAAGTTTGAAATATCAGATGAACTCACATCCAATTCTGTTATACTTAAAACAGTTTCTCTTAAAATTTGACCATCAGGCACACCATTATCAAAATTTTGGTCAATTAATGCTTGCTCAAAATTTTCATCAAGAATTTGATACATTTTATCATTTTTTGAACTTAGCTCTGAATTTTTTAGACTGAGTTCTGATGAAACTTTCAACACATCTTCTTGAGGTATTATTAACTCTTCCTTGACACAACCAAATAAAAAGAATATAAACCCGCTTATTAATATTAACAGATAGAATTTTGACTTTTTAATTTTTACAATACTTTTCATCATAAATAATTTTAAATTAATACTCCTTTTACGCTTTGCAAAATAAAATCTGTGGAATTGATTAAGAAAGTTATAGTTAATTACATATTTATAATATGACATACATCAAATTATAAATTGATTTTAATCATTATTCGGTATTAATTTTTCAATTAGTTCGTTAAGATATTAAGTACTAATTGTTTTTTGAGATTAATTAAAATAAAAAATCCTGCAAATTGCAGGATTTTTTATTTTAAAATTTATCTAATAAACATAAGTTCTCTATACTTAGTCAATGGCCAAATTTCATCATCTACCATTAATTCTAACTTATCGCAATGGTATCTAATTTCTTCAAAAAATGGTTTTACTTTATTGCAATACTCGTGTGCTTTTTTAACTGGATCTTCTATAACATTTGCTTTTTTACGTGCAGCAATCATAGCATCAACTTTGGCGTGAATTACTTCTATATGAGATGATATTTTTTTAATCAAGATTATTTGTTCAGATGCATACTTTTCAAAATCATTTCCAAATATTTCTTTTAAACCAGAAACGTTTTCAATTAACATATTCTGATAACGAACTGCAGTTGGAATGATGTGATTTCCTGCAATATCTCCAATAACACGAGATTCAATTTGAATACGTAACGTATAATCTTCTATTTCAATTTCATAACGAGCTTCAATTTCTACCTTACTCATTACATTCATTTCTTCAAACAAATTAATTGTTTTTTTTGAAATTCTAGCTTTTAAAGCTTCTGGAGTTGTTTTATTATTGCTTAATCCTCTTTTTTTAGCTTCTTTTTCCCACGCTGCGCCATATCCATTTCCTTCAAATAAAATATTTTTTAAAGATTTTATATATTCTCTTAATACATTAAAAATAGCCTCGTCCTTTTTTAAGTCTTTCTCAGCAATTAGTTTATCTACTTCAATCTTAAAATCTTTTAGCTGTTTTGCAACAATTGTATTTAAAACTGTCATTGGGTTTGCAGAATTTGCTAAAGAACCAACTGCCCTAAACTCAAATTTATTTCCTGTAAATGCAAACGGAGAGGTTCTATTTCTATCTGTATTATCCAATAAAACATCTGGAATTTTACCAATAACATTTAGTTTTAAATCGGTTTTCTCTTCAGGAGATAACTTTCCATTAGTTACACTTTCTAACTCTTCTAAAACTTTTGTAAGTTGCTGCCCTATAAAAATTGACATAATTGCTGGGGGCGCTTCATTTGCCCCAAGTCTATGATCGTTACTAGCAGATGCAATTGATGCTCTTAACAATTCTTCATTGTTATAAACTGCTTTTATAGTATTAATAAAAAAAGTTAAAAATTGAAGATTACTCATTGGAGTTTGACCTGGTGAGAGTAAATTAACACCTGCATCATTAGATAAAGACCAATTATTATGTTTTCCAGAACCATTTACACCAGCAAAAGGTTTTTCATGTAATAGCACTTTAAAATCGTGTCTATTAGCAACACGTCCCATAATATCCATTAATAATGAATTATGATCTACGGCTAAATTTGCCTCTTCATAAATTGGAGCTAATTCAAATTGATTTGGAGCAACTTCATTATGACGTGTTTTAACAGGAATACCCAAATACATGCATTCTGTTTCTAAATCGCGTATATAATTTAAAGCGCGACTTGGAATTGACCCAAAATAGTGATCATCTAATTGTTGCCCTTTTGCTGGAGAATGTCCTAATAACGTTCTTCCAGTTAATGTAATATCTGGTCTACTTCCTGCCAATGCTTTATCAACTAAAAAATACTCTTGTTCCCAACCTAATGAAGATGTCACTTTTTTAACATTTTTATCAAAATATTTACAAACAGCAGTTGCTGCAGTATCAACCGCATTTAAAGCTCTTAATAAAGGTGTTTTATAATCCAACGCTTCTCCTGTATATGAAATAAATATTGTTGGAATACATAAAGTAGTTCCATATATAAATGCTGGTGATGTTGGATCCCAAGCTGTATAACCTCTTGCTTCAAAAGTATTTCTAATACCTCCATTTGGAAAACTAGAGGCATCGGGTTCCTGCTGAACTAATTCGCTTCCTCCAAACTTTTCAATAGCCATTCCGTCCCCAATTGTCTCAAAAAAAGCATCGTGTTTTTCTGCTGTTGCACCTGTTAAAGGTTGAAACCAATGTGTATAATGTGTCACTCCTTTTGATAAAGCCCAATCTTTCATAGAAGAAGCAACTTGATTCGCTATTTTTCGATCAATCTTTTTTCCGTGCTGAATTGCATTCATTACACCTTTATAGGCATCACTTGTTAAATATTGACGCATTGAATATTCATTAAAAACATTTGCTCCAAATATTTCTGAACGCCTTTTATCCTCTATAACTTCAATAGGTTTTCTGCTTTGAGCAAGTTGAACCGCTTTAAATCTTAATGTTGACATTTTTTCTAAATTTAATTTTATACGAATATATAAATTATTGTTGATATTTTTAATAAATAATTAATTACCCCTAAAAAAAATAGGGCATCTGCAAAAATAAACTATTTTAATTAATTTTCACCCCTAAAATTTTTATCGTAAAATATAAATATCTAAGTTTGCAGGAAATTATTTGATTTTTAAAACTATAATTTAACTTATATGAGCAAAACAAAATTAGAGTACATTTGGTTAGATGGTCATCAACCAACTCAAGAATTAAGAAGTAAAACTAAAGTAGAAAATGATTTTAGTGGTAAACTAGAGGATTGTGATATTTGGTCTTTTGATGGATCGTCTACAGAGCAAGCCGAAGGTGGTTCTTCAGACTGTTTATTAAAACCAGTTGCTATTTATCCAGATCCTGCTAGACGCAATGGATATTTAGTAATGTGTGAAGTTTTAAATGCTGATGGAACACCTCATGAATCAAATCACCGCGCAACAATTGATGATGATAATGATGATTTCTGGTTTGGTTTCGAGCAAGAATACTTTTTAATGGACTCTAAAACAGACTTACCTTTAGGTTTTCCTCGTGGAGGTTTTCCTGGTCCACAAGGAAAATACTACTGTTCTGTTGGTGGTAGATATACGTGGGGTAGAGATTTTGTTGAAGAACATGCAGACTTATGTATAGATGCTGGTTTAAACTTTGAAGGTATTAACCAAGAAGTTGCTCCTGGTCAATGGGAATTTCAGTGTTTCGCACAAAGCGCTAAGACTGCTGGTGACGAAATTTGGATAGCTCGTTATTTATTAAACAGATTATCTGAAAAATACAACTACTATATTGAATTACATCCTAAACCTGTAAAAGGAGACTGGAATGGTTCTGGAATGCACGCAAATTTTTCTAACACTGTTTTAAGAACTTGTGGTTCTAAAGAAACTTATGAAAAAATTTGTGAAGCATTTAGACCTGTAACAGACGATCATATTGGAGTTTATGGAGCTTATAACGACGAACGTTTAACAGGTTTACATGAAACTGCACATGTTTCTGATTTCTCTTATGGAGTTTCAGATAGAGGCGCTTCAATTCGTATTCCAATTATTACAGTTGAAAAAGGTTGGAAAGGATGGTTAGAAGATAGAAGACCTGCTTCAAACGCAGATCCTTACAAGGTAGCTTCAATAATTATTAAAACTGTAAAAGGAGCTAAATTATAATTGATTTAATTTTTATCTATAAAAAAAGGCTGTTTAGAAAATTTCTAAACAGCCTTTTTTAGTATAATTATTTTAACTAATTATTTTTTTGGATGTACAATTGTCATTTCTTCAATTAGATTCTTTGCGCCCGCATATTTGTCAATAATAAATAGTACATATCGAATATCTACCATAATACTTCTAACAATATCAGCATCAAAATAAAGATCACTCATTGTTCCTTCCCAAGTAGTATCAAAAGCTAATCCTATTAAGTTTCCATCTGCATCAACAACTGGGCTTCCAGAGTTTCCTCCTGTCATATGGTTTGTAGATAAGATATTTACTGGCATTTTACCATTTTCTCCATACTGACCATAATCTTTAGTATTGTATAAATCTTGTAATTTTTGAGGAACATCAAACTCGTAATCACCAGGAACGTATTTTTCCATTACACCTTTTAAGAAAGTTTGTGTAGTATAATAAACTCCATCTTTTGGTTCGTAACCTTGAACCAACCCATAATTTACTCTTAAAGTACTATTTGCATCTGGATAAAAACGTTCGTTTGGAAACACATCCATCAATGCTTTCATATATTGTTTTTGTACCGCTTCAATCTCTAAATTTAACTGCTGAAATTTTGGTTCTATTTTAGTATAAAAAACAGTATGAAGCTCTTTACCAAACTGGTATGCTTTATCTTCATTTAATCTTTTTATAACATCTTCAGCAGAACCCGTTAACAACTCCGTAGCACTTTCTAAGGAAGTTAATTTAGAAGTTGCATAAATTTCATTTGCTATTGCAGTAAAGTCAGCACCTAACATATTTGATGGTAAAAATTCTTTTGGAGACTTATCTGCATATAATTTTACTAACTTTTCAAATACCGGTTTATCAACCTCAGCACTATAATTTTTAAATTTTCCTTCTAAATTATTTAAAATAGCATCTCTTTGATTTTCAAAAGCTGCTGCTCCACCTCTTAAAAATACCTGTTCTAATTGATAAGCATTAAAAGTTATTCCTAACAACTCTACATTTCTGTAGGCAATTTCGATCCAATAATCACGTGCTAACGAAACGCTTTCAATTTCTTTGTACAGCTTTTCAAAATCTGACAATAAAGTTTTATAACCTACTAGATCTTTAGCTTCAACTATTTTAGAAAACTCTTTTTCTAATTCTTGCTTTTTGGCTATAGCATTTGTTTGGTTAATTCCTTGACTTTCACCAATCCATTTTTTCCAATAGTTTGCTATTGAAGCAAATTTAGAAGCGTATTTTATTTTTATTGCATCATCTTTTCTCATATAAGAATCTACAATTTTTAAGGCGTTTTCTCTTATTTCAATTTTAGCAGGATTTAATACATTTACAATCTGATTTACACCAACTGCTGGTAAATATTCGTTTGTTCTGCCTGGAAAACCAAAAACTAACGTAAAGTCATTTTCTTCAACACCATCTAAAGAAATTGGTAAATAGTGGTTTGGAGTGTAAGGTTTATTATCTTTTGAATATGCTGCTGGTCTATTATTAGCATCGGCATATACTCTAAACAACGAAAAATCTCCAGTATGTCTTGGCCACATCCAGTTATCTGTATCTGCACCAAATTTACCTATAGAAGTTGGAGGCGCACCAACCAAACGAACATCTTTAAATACTTCTGTTACAAATAATAAGTATTGATTTCCTTTAAAAAAAGATCTTACATAAGAATCTTGCCATTCTTCTTTCTGAGCTGCTTTGTTAACTTTTAAAATATTTTGATTGATTAACTTCATTTTTGAAGCTTCATCCATTTCATCTGTAACTCCTTCAAAAACCTGTGTTGTTACATCATCAATTCTTTTAATAAAAGTAGCTGTTAAACTTTCATTCGGTAACTCTTCACTATAATTCATTGCCCAAAAACCATCTTTTAAATAATCATTTTCAACAGAAGAATGTGATTGAATTACTCCATAACCGCAATGGTGATTTGTTAATAACAACCCATTTGGTGAAATAATTTCAGAAGTACAACCTCCTCCAAAATGAGCAATCGCATCTTTTAAACTTGAATTATTTACGTCGTAAATATCTTTTACAGACATTTTCATTCCTAATTGTGCCATTTCCTCTGCATTCATCCCTTCTAATAATGAAGGAATCCACATTCCACCTTGAATATCTCGGGTATCTTGAACAACAGGTGTTGCTACATTTTTAACAACTTGTGCATTTTCATTTGTTGTTTCTTGTACTGTTTTACAAGAAATTGTTAATAGTGCTACTATTAAATAGAGTTTAATATATTTCATTGATTGATTGGTTATTTATAAATTAATTATTTCTGTTTTGGATGTACTAAAGTCATTTCATCAATTAAGTTTTTTGCACCTGCATATTTATCAACAATAAATAATACGTAACGAATGTCTACCATAATATTTCTACAAATATCTGCATCGTAATTATAGTCGCTCATAGTTCCTTCCCAAACTCTGTCGAAATTTAAACCGATTAAGTTTCCGTGCGCATCAATTGCAGGGCTACCAGAGTTACCTCCTGTTGTATGATTTGTACCAATAAAGTTTACAGGCATTTTTCCATTTTCAGCATACATTCCATAATCTTTTGCGTTGTACAATTCTTGCAATTTTTTAGGTACATCAAACTCATAATCATTTGGCACAAATTTTTCCATAACCCCTTCTAAATAGGTTGTTGTATTATAGTAAACACCATCTCTTGGCTCGTAACCACTTACTTGACCGTAAGTTACACGTAATGTGCTATTTGCATCTGGGAAAAAGCGTTTATTTGGAAAAGTTTCCATTAAACCTTTCATATATTGTTTTTGAACTGCAACCAATTGTTGATTTAACTCTTGAAATTTAGGCTCAATTTTGTTAAAAAAAGTTGTGTGAAACTCTTTTCCAAATTTGAATGCTACGTCTTCATTTAACTTTTTAATTGCCTCTTCTGGTGTTCCAGATAGCAATTCTTTTGCTCCTTCTAAACTTGTTAATTTAGAAGCTGCATAAATTGTGTTTGCTAAGTCTGTAAAATTAACACCTTCTAAATTTGAAGGACTGTAAGCTTTTGGTGATTTTTCAGCATATAAAGCAACTAATTTTTCAAAAACAGGTTTATCTACCTCAGCACTATAATTTTTATAAGTACCTTCTAATCTGTTTAAAATTGCATTTTTTGCATTTTCAAAACCTTGTTCTCCACCTCTCAAATAAGCTTGTTCAATTTGAAAAGCTCTAAAAGTAATTCCTAATAGTTCTACATTTCTATAAGCTACTTCCATCCAATAATCACGTGCTAAAGAAACACTTTCAATTTCTTTGTATAGTTTTTCAAAATCAGCTAATAAAGTAGTGTAACCCGTTAAATCTTTTGTAGCAACTATTTTTGAAAACTCAGCTTCTAGCTCTTGTTTCTTTTCAACAGCTTTTGATTTTTTTAGTCCTTGACTTTCTCCAATCCATTTTTTCCAGTAATTAGCCGTTGAAGCATATTTAGAAGCATATTTAATTTTTACAGCAGGATCTTTACGCATATAAGAATCAATTATTTTTAAAGCGTTTTCACGTACTTCAATTTTAGCTGGATTTAAAACATTTACAATTTGATCAACAGCTACAGCTGGTAAATATTCGTTTGTGCTACCTGGAAAACCAAATACCAATGTAAAATCTCCTTCTTCAACTCCATCTAAAGATATTGGTAAGTGATGATTTGGTGTATAAGGAACATTGTCTTCAGAATATGCTGCTGGTCTATTATTTGCATCTGCATAAATTCTGAATAATGAAAAATCTCCAGTATGTCTTGGCCACATCCAGTTATCGGTATCTGCTCCAAATTTTCCAATTGATGAAGGTGGAGCACCTACTAAACGAACATCGTTAAATTTTTCTGTTACAAATAATAAGTATTGATTCCCTTTATAAAATGCTTTTACATTAGAATCTTGCCAAGCTTCCTTTTGAACAGCTTTGTTTACTTTTAAAATATTTTGATTGATTAACTTCATTTTAGAAGCTTCATCCATATTTTCTGTAACACCTGCAAAAACTGCTTCTGTAACATCATCAATTCTTTTTATAAAAGTAACTGACATGCTTGGGTTTGCTAATTCTTCATTGTAGCTTTTTGCCCAAAATCCGTTTTTTAAATAATCATGTTCTACAGAAGAATGTGATTGAATTGCACCATAGCCACAGTGATGATTTGTTAATAATAAACCGTTTGGAGAAATAATTTCTGAAGTACAACCTCCATTAAAATGTACAATGGCATCCTTTAAACTAGAATTATTTACGTCGTAAATATCTTTAGCTGTTAATTTGCTACCTAACTGTTGCATTTCGGTTTCATTAATACCTTCTAACAATGAAGGAATCCACATTCCACCTTGTATTTCTCGAGTATCAACAATGGTTTTAGTTGGAGTTACATCTATTACCGTTTCTGTTGTTTCTTGAACAGTTTTACAAGAAACCATTAGTAAAGCTACTAAAAAATAGAGTTTTATATATTTCATAAGTCTAAATATTTTTTTTGAAATTCACATGCTGTCTGTTGGACAGGCAGGTTTACTAATTATAATTTTATTAGACAATAAACTATTTAGCATGCTCGGTTCAATTGTTAATTTTTAATCTGACAAATATAGGAAACCAAATACTCATTTTTTAGGAATAAAATCATAAAAATTGTTAAATTAGCCGAAATTGAAAATTTACATATGGATACGACACCCTTTTTTACACAAGACACAATTATTTTCGGAATTTTAATGTTAACACTTGGTTTTGTTTTTTACACTTCTACAAGTAAAAATAAATCTTGGCAAAAGTTTTATAAATATATACCTGCATTATTAATGGCATATATGTTACCTGCATTTTTTACTACAACAGGTATTATTTCGCCTGAATGGCAAACTGTAAATGAAGTTGGTGAAATTACCAAACACAAATCTCAATTATATTATGTAGCAAGTCGTTTTTTATTACCAGCAGCGTTGGTTTTAATGACTTTGAGTATAGACTTAAAAGCTGTTTTTAATTTAGGTCCTAAAGCTTTAATTATGTTTCTAACAGGAACGGCTGGAATTATTATTGGCGGACCACTTGCCATTCTATTGGTTTCAATGGTTTCTCCAGAAACTGTTGGTGGCGCAGGACCAGATGCTGTTTGGAGAGGTTTAGCTACCTTGGCTGGAAGCTGGATTGGTGGTGGTGCAAACCAAGCTGCAATGTTAGAAATTTATCAGTTTAACACAAAAAATTATGCCAGTTTTGTAATTGTAGATATTGTAGTTGCAAATATTTGGATGGCTATTTTATTATTAGGAATTGGTAAATCTAAAAAAATTGATAAATGGTTAAAAGCAGATACCTCTGCGATAGAAACTTTAAAAGAAAAAGTATCTAGTTATTCTTCAAAAAATAGTAGAAATCCTTCATTAGCAGATTTTATGGTTATTTTAGGAATTGCTTTTGTAGTTGTTGGAGCATCGCATTGGGGAGCCAATAGTATTTCAAACTTTTTAAGTGCAAATTTTGAATCTGTTAGTGACAAAACCTCTGCAATGTCATCTTTTGGATCTCAATTTTTCTGGATGATTACAATTGCAACCGCTTTAGGAATAGTATTATCTTTTACAAGATTAAAACAATATGAAGGAGCTGGAGCAAGTAAAATTGGAAGTGTATTTATTTATATTTTGGTAGCATCCATTGGTATGAAAATGGATTTAACACAGATATTAGACAATCCAGGTCTAATTGTTGTGGGTCTTATTTGGATGGCAATTCATGTGTTTTTATTAATATTTGTTGCTAAAATAATTAGAGCACCCTATTTCTTTTTAGCAATTGGTAGTAAAGCCAATGTTGGTGGTGCAGCCTCTGCTCCTGTTGTTGCTGCGGCTTTTCACCCTTCTTTGGCAACAGTTGGTGTTCTACTAGCCGTTTTTGGTTATGTAGTTGGTACTTACGGCGCAATGCTTACTGCAGAATTAATGCGAATTGTAGCTCCGTAAATTCATAAAAATTAAAATAAAAATTAGATATTTGTCGCCTTAAATTTAATTAGAATGAAAAAAATATTTTTTTGTAGTGTACTTGTTAGTTTTTTAATTTCTTGTGGAAAAGAAAAAACTGGAAGTATGGTGGTAAATGGAAACATTGATGGCCTTAAAAAAGGAACTGTGTATTTACAAAAATTTGTAGATACTTTATTAGTTGCTGTTGATTCTGTTAAAGTAAATGGACTAAGTAACTTTGTTTTAGTTGACGCTTTGGAAACTCCTGAAATGTATTTTCTAACACTTGACAAAAAAGAGAGTGAAAAAATTTCATTCTTTGGAGAAAAAGGAACATTAACTATTACTTCTAAACTAGATAAATTACTTTTTTCAACTAAAATTACTGGTTCTAAAAATCAAGAATTATTGGATGAATACAAATCTATGATTCAAAAATTTAGAGGTAAAGAATTAGATTTTATTAAAGATAAATTTGAAGCTCAAAGAAATAAAGATGAGGAACTACTTTTAAAACTCGAGGAGGAAGAAAAGAATTTAATAAAACGTAAATACTACTACACTACAAATTTTGCTTTACAGCATAAAGACAAAGAAGTAGCTCCATATATAGCTTTAACAGAATTATACAATGCCAATTTTAAATTATTAGATACCGTAAATAAATCGTTAACAAAAGAAATTAAGATTTCTAAATACGGTTTAAAATTAGATAAATTTATTACTGAAGTTAGAAATAATGAATAATCTTTTTAATTAAAAATGAACACCCTAAAAGAGGCTGACTAATTTTAATTTAGTCAGCCTCTTTTTTTATTTTAAATAATCTGTAACTTTTTCAGTTAAAAGACTACTTATAATTTGAAACCAAACTTAGCTTGTGAATAAAGAATTAGAACATAAATTTATTTCTGAATTTCAAGAAAATCAGAATATAATTCATAAAGTATGTAGAATTTACACAAACAATCAAGAAGCACACAATGATTTGTTTCAAGAAATAACAATTCAGCTTTGGAAAGCATATCCGAAGTTTAGAGGTGATTCTAAATTAAGCACTTGGATGTATAGAATTGGATTAAATACAGCAATTACTTTGTATAGAAAATCTAAAAGAACTATACAAACTCAAGATTTTGATACTGTATTGCACAAAATAAAATCTACAGATTATGATAATACGGAAGAAGAACAATTAAAATTAATGTATAAGGCAATACACCAATTGTCTGACATTGATAAAGCGTTAATATTTTTGTATTTAGAAGATAAAAACTATAAAGAGATATCTGAAACAATTGGTATTTCTGAAGTAAATGCCCGTGTAAAAATGAATAGAATTAAAACACGATTAAGAACAATATTAAATCCGTAAATTATGGATGAATTAGATATATTAAAAAAAGACTGGAAAAAGCAGGATGCCAATTTTCCAAAATTATCATATAACGAAATATATAAGATTATACATAAAAAATCATCTTCAATTGTAAAGTGGATTTTTATAATTTGTATTGCCGAATTCTTATTTTGGGGGTTTATAAACTTATTAATTCCTGAGAGCTTTTTTACTATTTATGAAAAATTGCATTTAAAAGCCTTTTTAAAAATAACATACATTTTACATTATGCCATTGTTGTGGTTTTTATTTATTTGTTCTATAAAAACTATAATTCTATTTGCGTTGTAGATTCTACTAGTTTGTTAATGAAAAAAATTATTAAAACTCGTAAAACAGTTAACTATTACGTTTATTATAATATTATAATGACAATAATATTATCCATTATTGTTAACATTATTATGTTTTCTGACCCAGCTCTTTTAAATGAAGTTATGAACCCAAAACATGTGCCAATTGATGAAACTAAGTTTTTCTACATTGTGTTAACTGTTCATATCGTGGGTTTGTTAATTATGAGTGGTTTATTATGGTTGTATTACAAACTTGTTTATGGAATTTTCCTGAGAAAATTGAATAAAAATTATAAAGAGTTAGAAACTTTAGATATTTAAAAAAAACCGAAGCTATGCTTCGTTTTTTTTATTAATTATATTCTATTATCGCCATCTAAAATATTACCAATTCCACCAAGTAAACTACCTTCACCTCTAGTTTTACCTCCAGTTTGTGGTGCTAAAGCCAAAACTCTACCTGCTAATCTACTAAATGGTAAAGATTGCACATAGACAGTTCCAGGTCCTTTTAAGATTGCAAAAAACAACCCCTCACCTCCAAAAATAGTATTTTTTATACCACCAACAAATTCAACATCATATGCTACATCTTTTGTAAAACCAACAACACAGCCAGTATCAACTTTTAAAACTTCACCTGCTTGCAAGTGTTTTTTAGACATATTTCCTCCGGCGTGGACAAACGCTAAACCGTCTCCTTCTAATTTTTGCATAATAAAGCCTTCTCCACCAAACAAACCTCTTCCTAATTTTTTCGAAAATTCTATTCCTACAGAAACTCCTTTTGCAGCACACAAAAAAGCGTCTTTCTGGCACACAAATTTACCTTCCAATTCACTTAAGTCTATTGGAATTATTTGCCCTGGATAAGGAGACGCAAAAGAAACTTGCTTTTTTCCAATTCCACTATTAGAAAAAACAGTCATAAACAAACTTTCACCAGTTAATAACCTTTTCCCAGCAGAGAAGAGTTTTCCTAAAATTCCTTCATCTTGATTAGACCCATCTCCAAAAATAGTTTCCATTGTAATTCCATCGTTCATCATCATAAAACTTCCAGATTCTGCAACTACTCCTTCTTGCGGATCTAATTCAATTTCAACATATTGCATTTCTTCACCATGAATTTGATATTCTATTTCATGTGCATTCATAATTTATATATTTTTATTTCTTAATTTGTTACTATTACTCTTTTTTAGAACTTTTTAATTTAAGTCCCCATTCAAATTCATAAACAGAAACTTGATCTCCTGCTTCATCAATTCCAACCGATTTCATGACAATTGATTGTCCATCTCCTGTTTCAATGGTTCGTTTTAAAACTTCATTAATTAAATTTCCATCTTCACAAACAAACCTAATTTTTCCAACAGCCTTTTTAGTAAACTTACCTTTATGATTAGTAACCAACATTGAAATTGGATTACCGCATTCTTGAATTTTTTTTATCACTAATGCACCTGTAGAAAGCTCTGCAGCCATAGATTGTACAGCAAAGTACATAGACTTAAAAGGGTTTTGATTTATCCATTTATGAGTAACCGTTACAATAGCCTTTTCGTTAGTTAAATCTTTCAGTTTAACACCGCACAAAAAAGCTGATGGCAGTTTAAACATTAAAAATCTATTCATCTTTTTTACTGTTACCTCCATACATTCTTAGTAGTTTATTTTGAAACAAGATAGTTAAAAATTATGGACGCTAAAAACCTAAATTTTGTTAAAAAAATGTTAAATAACAGTACTATGCCTTGCATACTACTGTCTTTTATATATATATTTGCATAAGAAACTAATAAAAAGCATAATTATGATAACTCAAAACGATAAAAATTATAGCGCAATAACACATTTAAGTGGTTTTGCTGGATGGATTTTTCCCTTCGGAAATATTATTGCACCAGTAGTTTTATGGACAGCTAAAAAAAATGAAAGTTCATATATTGATGCCCATGGAAAATCAGCTGTAAACTTTCAACTTAGTTTAATTGTTTATAGTTTTTTATTAGCGTTATTAATATTACCAATTGCCATTTTTACCTTAGGCTTAGGGTTGGTTGCAATTGTAATAGGAATTATACCTGCAATAATCTTAAAATTTATTTTAATTATTAGCGCAAGTATTAAGGCAAATAATGGAGAACAATACCATTATCCCTTTACAATAGAATTTATAAAATAGCAGTAAGCTTTTAAAACAATAAATCTTAACACATGAAGATAGAAAACACAAAAGCACAAATGCGAAAAGGAGTTTTAGAATTTTGCATACTATCCATTTTACAACATGGAGATGCGTACACTTCTGAAATTTTATCGCAGCTAAAAGACGCAAAACTGCTAGTTGTTGAAGGCACAATTTACCCTTTATTAACTAGATTAAAAAATGCTGGCTTACTCAGTTATCGCTGGGAAGAATCAACATCTGGACCACCAAGAAAATATTATGCATTAACAGAAACAGGCAAATTATTTTTAAAAGAATTAAATACTACTTGGAGTGAACTTGTAGAAGCCGTAAACTTAGTAACTACCAATAAACCAATCGAAAAATGAACAAAACAATAAATATAAATTTAGGAGGTATCTTCTTTCATATTGATGAGATTGCTTATCAAAAATTGAAACTATATTTAGATGCCATTAGAAGATCTTTAAGTGATGACCCACAAGGTAGAGATGAAATTTTAAATGATATTGAACACAGAATTGGTGAATTACTTTCTGAAAGAATTAAAGATGCACGTCAGGTTGTAAACGAAAACGACATTGATGAAATCACTAAAATAATGGGGAAACCTGAAGATTATTTAGTAGATGAAGAAATTTTTGAAGACGAGCCAGTTTACCGAAAAGGTAGAAGCGCTTCAAAAAAATTATTTAGAGATGGTGAAGACAAATTTTTGGGCGGTGTTTCGTCTGGTTTAGCACACTATTTTGGTATAGATGCATTGTGGGTTAGAATACTTTGGATAATATTAGTAGTTGCAGGTTTTGGAACTGGAATACCAATCTATATTTTACTCTGGATCTTGATTCCTCAGGCAGAAACTACTGCCGAAAAATTACAAATGAAAGGCGAACCCGTTAACATTAGTAATATTGAAAAAAAAATTAGAGAAGAATTTCAAGAGGTATCATCGCGTGTAAAGGACGGTGTAAATGATGTTACTTCAAAAGTAAAAAACTCTGAATTTAAAAAAAAAGTTGGTAACAAAACTAAATCTGGTTTACAAGAAATTCTTGATACATTGGGCGCCATATTAATTACACTATTTAAAGTTTTTGGTAAACTTATTGGAGCCCTTTTAATATTTATTGCTGCTGCAACCCTAATAGGGCTTATTATAGGTGTATTTTCTTTAGGTAGTTTTGAAATATTAGGATTTGGAGAAGAATTTACAAACCACCCACCTTTCTTTTATGATTCAGTATTACCTACTTGGGTACTTATAGTTTTTACATTTATTGCTGTTGGAATTCCTTTTGTAGTATTATTTATGCTAGGGCTAAAAATTCTTTCTAACAATGTAAAATCTTTTAGTACAACCACAAAACTTTCTCTATTAGGTGTCTGGATTATATCACTTTTAGGATTGGCTTTTGCAGGAATAAATTTTGCTGCGCAAACGGCGTATGATGGTGTTTATAACCAAACCGAAGAGTTACCATTAATCGCAACTGATACCTTAAAAGTAAAAATGATTGGCGATGAAAACCTATCAACCAGAAGTGAACTTAGAAGACGATATTCTTACGAAACAGTTTATGATAACGATATTAGAAAATTATATTCTAATAGAATAAATGTTGATGTAAAATCAACCGATAAATCGAACGCTTATGTTAAAATTAGAAAAGAATCATCTGGTAAAAATAGACAAAATGCAAATTCTAATGCAGAAACTATTGAATATCAGTTTAATTTAATTAACAATGATTTATTATTAAATGGATACTTTTTAACTGATTTTAAAAATATGGTTAAAGAACAACAGATAGATATTACAGTTTATATCCCAATAAATACTATTATTTATTTAGACGGTTCTACAAGAACATTTTTAGATGATGTTGATAATATTCAAAATGTATATGATAGAGATATGCCTAAACATTATTATAAAATGACTGAAAACGGATTGGAATGTTTAGATTGTGATCCTTCAATTTTTGGTGAACGCTATAAAAAAGAGAATGAACATTTTAAATTAAATATAGACAGTAATGGTGTTGAAATTAACGTAAATGATGGTGATAATAATGCAGCAATTAAAATTGATGAAAAAGGATTAAAAATTGAATAAAAACAGTTCAGCAGTTAGTATCAACAGTTCAGCAATCAAAATTATAATATGCTTAAAGTTCAATATAAATTTGACTAAATTAAAAAACTAAATAATGAAAACACTTACTAAAATTACAACTCTCTTACTCTTATTAATTTCAACAACCTCTTGTTTTGTTGATGGATTTACAGGAATTAAAGGAAACAAAAATGTAGTTTCTGAAGATAGAACTATTAGTAACAACTTTGACGAAATTAATGTTCAACAAGGTATTCAGTTATTTATAACTCAAGATAATACTACAGAGGTAAAGGTAGAAGCAGATGAAAACATAATAGATTTACTAATTACTGAAGTAAAAGATAATAGACTAAAAATATATTTTGAAAAAAATGTTTACAGAGCAAAAGCAAGAAATGTATTTTTAAGTACAAGTGCTATTAGTAAACTAAAAGCATCAAGCGGTGCATCGGTAAAATCTGAAAACACATTTCAACTAACCTCTTTAGATTTAGATGCAAGTAGTGGAAGTTCTATTAGAATTTATGTAAATGCAGATGATATTACTTCGGAAACTTCAAGCGGGGCATCTATTAAAGTATATGGAAAATCAAACACTTTTTCTGGGAAAGCAAGTAGTGGAAGTTCTATAGATGCAGATGAGCTAGAAACAATTGACGCATACGCGAAAGCAAGTAGTGGCGCAAATATTAATGTAAACGTATCAGGAAATTTAACAGCAAAAGCAAGTAGTGGTGGTGATATTGACTATGAAGGAAGCCCTACAAATATTAATAAAGACACCTCTTCAGGAGGTAGTGTATCAGGAAGCTAATTCCAATTTATATATTTAAATTGTTAAGCCAGTTCACTTTAAGTGAGCTGGTTTTTTCATAAATAATTGTGAAAGTTGTGTAAAATATGATATTTATCAGTTTTAATGAAAAGAGGTTGAGTACTTTTGTGGCTAATTTTTTTAAGTCAAATAAGTTTAGAATTTCAGTTATAAGAAATTTAATAATAAATGATATTTGCTACAAAACTAATATAAAATGCAAAAAAAACAACATCCTCATTCTTTTCACATACCAGTAATGGGATTGGCTTTTACGCTTGATAGTCCAATAAAAATTGCCAAATATGGTATTTCATCTGTAATTTCAATTGTAGATGATGTCATAATCGAGAAAATGAATGAATATTACTCCAACAAATTTGAAATTCCTTACAAAGCTATTTCAACAAAAGTTGAGGACTATAGAGCTAAACGTATTACATCTTACCTAAATACTGTAGATACAATTGTAAAACACAAGTTTGAAAATCTTAAAAAAACTTTTGAAACCAAAAGCAGTGAATTTGAAAAGTATATAGAAATGTTACCAGATTTTTCAGAGCTAAAGCAAAACTTTGTTAAAACAATTCAGCACAATCCTATTAAAGAAGAAGTACATAATTGGATTCAAAATAACCTAAAACCAGGTAATATTGATGTAAATATTATGACAAAGTTAGATAAAGCTAACTTTAAAGGAAATGAAAAACTACCTACTGAATTTAACGATGCACACGCAGCCTTAAGAGGCTTTGCTAATAGTAATTTAGAATCATCTATTGTGCTATCTGCAGGTATGAATCCAAGATTGTATAGTTATTTTGAAAGTTTTAACGACTTTTTTCCTGATGAAAATGGTTTGTTAAAAAAGAAAATAATTTTAAAAGTTAGCGATTATAGGTCTGCACTAATTCAAGGTAAATTTTTGGCAAAAAAAGGACTTTGGGTTTCAGAATACAGAATAGAATCTGGACTAAATTGTGGTGGCCACGCATTTGCTTCGGATGGTTATTTATTAGGTCCAATTTTGGAAGAATTTAAAAACCATAAAGAAGTATTAATTTCAGATGTACATCAAATTTTTATTGCTGCATTAGAAAGTAAAGAGAAAACAATACCTTCAAAACCACTTCAATTAGATATTACAGTTCAGGGTGGTGTTGGAAACTCTAAAGAGCACGAGTTTTTGTTAGATAATTACAATATTGATTCCGTTGGTTGGGGCTCACCTTTTTTATTAGTTCCAGAAGCTACAACTGTAGATGCTGATTCTATTGAAAAATTAAAAAAAGCAACAGAAAAAGACCTATTTTTAAGTAATGTTTCTCCTTTGGGTGTTCCTTTTAATAGCCTAAAAGATAGTTCTAACGAACAAATTAAAAACAATAGAATTGTAAATGACAAGCCTGGAAGTTCTTGTCCTAAAAAATTCTTAGCTCTAGGTTTAGACGCTAAAGGAAAACCTCTTTGTACTGCTTCAAAAAAATACCAAACAGCACAATTAAAAGAACTTTCTACTCAAAATTTAGACCGTGTAATTTTAGAAAAAGAATCTAAGTTAATTACAGATAAAACGTGTTTATGTGAAGGCTTAGCAAACGCAGCAATTATTAATTATAATATTCCGTATAAAGGCGAAAACCAAGGTGTTGCTATTTGCCCAGGTCCAAATGTTGCCTATTTTACTAAAGAACTGTCTTTAAAAGAAATGGTAAGTCATATTTATGGAAAAACTAATGTAATTTCAACAACCGATAGACCACACTTTTTTATAAAAGAATTGGCTATGTATGTTGATTATTATTCGAATAAAGTAGATGAATTTCAAAACTCGTTTACTAAAAAACAAGAAAAGTACCTAACAACATTTAAAAGTAATTTAAATGATGGTATTGCATATTACCAACAATTATTTTCTGATACCATAAATAATTTTGAAGTAAGTAACGAACATTTATTAAATGAACTTGAACAGCTAAGAAACGAATTATTTAAAATAAAAATTCCTGTATTACAACCTGTTTAAATGATACTTTTTTAATCTTTATATAAATGCAATATTTCTAAATTTAGAAATATTGCATTTATAGTTTGTACATTTTTTTAGCATATTATTAAGCTCGTAATTTATAGGTTTTGTATAAACCTTAAAAATTACGTATCTTTGTTGCTTATGAGAAATCTTATTAAAGAAAATAATCAACGAGTATTTACTTTTAATTTTTTAGTTTTTCGAAATCAATCGGAAAAGTTTATTCCTCCTGCACTTCAAATTTTCAACTAATTTAATTAGTTAAATTTCCTTTAGTTTTAATTATAAAGTATCATTAATTATTAATAAGTACTATTTATATAATAGTATTCATAATTAGCGTACTAAATATTTATTACTTAATAAAAAAACTTCCAAAGTTAAGATAAGACCACACAACAGCTAAAAAATAAAATTATGAAATTATTATATATAAAAAGAACAAGAAAAACAGAAAACAGGTTCTCTCCAAATATGGGAAGATTAATTACAAAAGTTACATATATTAAAAAATACTTTTTAGGACTACCTTTAAAAACATTACATAAATATAGAGAAACTTATTATGGTGAAATAAAAGACTGTGAAGATTGTAATTTATTTGTTTAAACTACTTATAAAAAATACTATTTAAAATAAAAACGAGGTTCTTTAAATTAAAGAACCTCGTTTTTATGTGTTTTATATACTAGAAGAAAATATTACAAAAAGTTAGGCTACAAATTTAAGAGCCACAGTGAAAATCTTCTAAGGTTTTATTTTCAAGTATTTTTAGAGTACTATCTCTCACTTCTACCATAAGCCTGTTTAAACTACATTGCTCTTCATTTGTGCAATCATCACATTTCTCATAATAATTTAAACTAACGCAAGGAAGCATTGCTATTGGACCTTCTAAAACTCTAATTATGCTAGAAATTTTTATTTCACTTGGTTTTTTCAATAAATAATAGCCACCGCCTTTACCTTTTCTTGAAGCTAAAATTCCATTTTTTTTAAGTATCAATAAAATACTTTCTAGAAATTTTTTTGAAATATTCTCAGATTCGGAAATTTCTGATATTAAAACTGGTATATTAATATCTTGTTTTGCCAAATAACTTAAAGCTTTTAGGCCATATTTAGTTTTCATTGAAAGCATAACTAAAAGTACAAATTATAAATTAATAATTACTTTTTAGGAAGAAAAACTTCAGCCATCATACAGCGGGCACTTCCTCCTCCACAAGCTTCAATGGTATCTAAAGAGCTATGCAAAATATTACAGTATTTTTCTATTCTTGCAATCTGATTTTTAGTAAGACTACTGTAAGCAGCACTCGACATTACTAAAAATCTTTCTTCATTACTTCCAAGAAGTTGCAACATATTTCCAGCAAAATTATTTACCTGTTCCTCTGTAATTGCTATTATTTCTTTACCATCTTCTTTTAAATGTTTCAGCACATTTTTTCGTTCTTTTTTATCATCAATACTATCTAAACAAATAATTGCAAAAGTTTCAGCTAAAGCCATCATTACATTGGTATGATAAATAGGAAATCGCTTTTCAGCTACCGTTTGGTTGGCTACAAAAGGAACTGGTGTATATTCAAAGTCTTCACAAAATTCTATAAACAAATCTTCATCTGCTCTTGGAGATAATGCACAATATGCTTTTTTATTTACACGATCTAATAATAAACTTCCTGTACCTTCTAAAAAAATTTGCTCTTCTTCTGCATCAATATAATCTATAATATTATTAATTAAAAAACCTTTCTCTTCAAGAATATCAAAAACATCTTCTCTTCTTTCTAAGCGCCTATTTTCTGCAAACATTGGGTAAATTGCTATATCTCCATTTTGATGAAAAGATATCCAGTTATTAGGAAAAATTGAATCTGGCGTGTCTACTTCAGTTTTATCATTTACAACAGTAACATCTATTCCAACAGCTCTTAATTTGTCTACAAACGCATCAAATTCTTGCAATGCTTTAAATTGAACAGTTTCTGGCGTTACATTTTCAAGTATTTTTTGATAATAATTATTAACAGCTGTTTGTTCATTCATTCTAAATGAAACAGGGCGTATCATTAAAATTGAATTAGTAATTTGTCTCATTTCTTTAACTTCTTATTAATGGCATTGTTGAACATCTTAATAAACCCTCTTGTTTTGCAATTTCAGCATAAGGAACTTCTTCAACTGTGAAACCTTGTTCTCGTAACCAAGTATTTAATCTTGTAAAATTCTTTTCAGAAATAACTACTTTATTTGAAATTGAAAATACATTTGAAAACATTTGATACATTTCATCAGCTGAGATGTGAAATAAGTTTTCTTTTCCAAACAAATTAACTAAAAAATTATAATCTTCTATATTTCTAAATCCTTCTTTATGAATGATTGCTTTGTCCTTTCCAACTGGTTGAAAACAACAATCTAAATGAAGTGCATTTTTTTTAGCATTTGTGTTAGATTTTACCAAGTCAAACTCCTTTACAATTTTATTAGGAAATAATTCTTTAATAAAATTAACACCTTTCATATTTGTTCTAGCAGTTATTATATCTGCATAATCTTCACCTTTATAAGTTCCAATAAAAATATAATTTCCCCAGAGCATAACGTCTCCTCCTTCAAAGTGAACATCATCTGAGGTAGCTATAATATTTGATGGTTCAATTTTGTCTAATATATATTGAATTGCTTCAATTTCCTTCTCTCTATCGGGTAAAATATTCGATTTAATTAGTTTATCTTCTATAACAAAAGCAATATCTCGTGAAAAAATTTGATTGTAATTTTCAATAACTTCAGGACGGTACACTTTTATGTTATATTTTTTAAAAATTGCGTTTAAAGCTTCCATCTCAGCAACCATATCTTCTTCTAATGGATATGTTCCTGATTTTATGTGTTCTATAGATTTTGGATCATACGCTTCTTCAATTTTAGGAATTGGACCGCTAGACATTGCTGTTCCTAATATTACCGCTTTAAGGCAAGAAGTTTCGTCATGAACGTTTAATTTTATCATATTCAAAATATTTTGTCGTAAAAATAAGAAAACCTCATAATTAATATGAGGTTTTCTTACTATTTTAAATAAAATATATTTTATCTTTTATCCATATCTACATAAGATCTTTCAGTAGCTCCAACATAAAGTTGTCTTGGTCTACTAATTGGTTCTTTGTTTAATCTCATCTCTTTCCATTGTGCAATCCATCCAGGTAAACGCCCTAATGCAAACATTGCAGTAAACATTGGAACAGGAATACCAAGTGCTCTATAAATAATACCAGAATAAAAATCTACGTTTGGATATAAATTACGAGATTTAAAATATTCGTCACTTAGTGCTACTTTAGCTAAACCTCTTGCAATATCTAACACAGGATCATCAATTCCTAAATCATTTAAAACTTCTTCTGCTGCTACTTTTATAATATTTGCTCTTGGATCAAAGTTTTTATAAACTCTATGTCCAAATCCCATTAAACGGAACGGATCGTCTTTATCTTTTGCTTTTGCAATATATTTTTGATAGTCTCCTCCATCTGATTTAATATCTTCTAACATTTCTATAACAGCCTGATTTGCACCTCCGTGTAATGGTCCCCAAAGTGCAGAAATACCGGCAGAGATTGAAGCAAATAAACCTGCATGAGATGATCCTACAACTCTCACAGTTGAAGTTGAACAGTTTTGTTCGTGATCTGCATGTAAAATAAGTAATTTGTCAATTGCATCAATAACAACAGGGTTCATTACATATTTTTCATTAGGTAGTTCAAACATCATTTTAATAAAGTTTTCTACATAGCCTAAAGAGTTATCTCCATATGCCAGTGGTAAACCTTCTTCTTTTCTATATGCCCAAGCAACCAAAACTGGAAATTTTCCTAAAATCTTACAAATGGCATTGTACATATCTTTTTCTGAACGTACATCAACACTTTTAGGATTAAAAGCTGTAAGAGCACTAGTTAATGCAGACAAAACCCCCATTGGATGTGCTGATTTTGGAAATCCATCCAAAATTTTCTTAACATCCTCATCTACTAAAGATTTAGATTGAATATCTTTATGAAATTGTTGTTTTTCCTCTTTAGTAGGTAGTTCTCCAAATATTAATAAATAAATTACTTCTAAAAAATCAGATTTATCTGCTAGTTCTTCAATAGAATAGCCACGGTAGCGTAAAATTCCTTTTTCACCATCTAAAAAAGTTACAGCACTTTTACAAGAGCTTGTATTTTTAAAACCTGGATCTAATGTTGTAATACCACTTGTAACACCTCTTAATTTACTAATATCTATTGTAATTTCATCTTCAGTTCCTTTTAGGACTGGAAATTCATATCTTTTACCATCTATTTCTAAAACTGCAATATCTGACATTTATACTATAATTTACTAATTAATACTACTACTTTATCACTTTAGCGAATTTAATGATTTTTCAACTATTGCAAAAGAATTTTAAACAATGTTTTATTAATAATGTATATATTGTTACATAAACAAAAAAGCTGAGTAAAAACTCAGCTTTCTGTAAAAAAAAATGCTTATTTATTAAAGAACTTTAAAAGCGTTTGCTTGTGGATAATAAGCAACACTTCCTAACTCTTCTTCAATTCTTAACAATTGGTTGTATTTTGCCATTCTATCTGAACGAGAAGCTGAACCTGTTTTAATTTGACCACAATTTAATGCTACTGCTAAATCTGCAATAGTATTATCTTCGGTTTCTCCAGATCGGTGAGACATTACAGAAGTGTAACCTGCATTATGTGCCATATTTACGGCTGCAATAGTTTCTGTTAGTGTTCCAATTTGGTTCACTTTAATTAAAATTGAATTTGCAATTCCATTTTCAATTCCACGTGCTAAACGCTCTACATTAGTTACAAATAAATCGTCACCCACTAATTGTACTTTATCTCCAATTAGTTCAGTTAAATATTTAGTACCATCCCAGTCATTTTCATCCATACCATCTTCAATAGATATAATTGGGTATTTAGCAGCTAATTCAGCTAAATATTCAGCTTGTTCTTTTGAAGTTCTAATTACACCTTTATCTCCTTCGAATTTAGTATAATCATATTTTCCATCAACATAAAATTCGGCTGCAGCACAGTCTAATGCTAATTTAACTTCTTCACCTGGCTTGTAACCTGCGTTTTCAATTGCTTTTAATACAGTTTCAATAGCATCTTCTGTTCCATCAAAAGTTGGAGCAAAACCACCTTCATCACCAACAGCAGTGCTTAAACCACGATCGTGAATTAATGCTTTTAAATTATGGAAAATTTCTGATCCCATTTTTATTGCTTCTGTAAAGTTTTTAGCAGCAATTGGCATAATCATAAACTCTTGAAATGCGATTGGAGCATCTGAGTGAGAACCACCATTAATAATATTCATCATAGGAACTGGTAACGTGTTTGCACTAACCCCACCAACATAGCGATATAAAGGCATTTCTAATTCATTAGCTGCTGCTTTTGCAACTGCTAAAGAAACTCCTAAAATTGCATTTGCTCCTAATTTAGCTTTGTTTTTTGTTCCATCTAACTCAATCATCATCTGATCGATATAGTTTTGCTCAAATACAGAAGTTCCTAAAAGTTCTTCAGCAATAATTTCATTTACATTTTTTACTGCATTAAGAACACCTTTCCCCATATAATCTTTTCCTCCATCTCTTAATTCTACTGCTTCATGTTCTCCAGTTGAAGCTCCTGATGGAACAGCTGCTCTTCCTAAAACACCATTTTCAGTTACTACATCAACTTCTACAGTTGGATTTCCTCTCGAATCGAATATTTGACGTGCATGAACACTTAAAATTATACTCATTTTTTTATTTTTATTAAATTATTTTCTACCTCAAATTTACAAATTTTAGATCAATTAATGAGGTATTTAAACAGCTTTTATACGATAACGTTTTCGTTTTTAACCTCTAAAAAAAAACCACTAACTTATTAATCTAGTGGTTTTTATACATTATTACTTAGCTGCTTTTATATTCTCAATAAATTGATCAAAAAGATATGATGAATCATGAGGTCCTGGGCTTGCTTCTGGGTGGTATTGAACAGAAAAACAGTTTTTATTTTTCATTTTCATCCCAGCCAAAGTATTGTCGTTCAAATGCACGTGTGTTATCTCAAAATCTTGATGATTTTCAACAGCATCTTTACTTACAACAAATCCGTGATTTTGAGAAGTTATTTCACCTTTACCAGTAATCATATTTTTTACAGGATGGTTTATCCCTCTATGTCCGTTGTGCATTTTATAGATTTCAATACCATTTGCCAGAGCAATTACTTGATGCCCTAAACAAATACCAAACAAAGGTAAATCTTGTTTGATAATTTCTTTAGCTACTTCTTGGGCTTCTTTTAAAGGAGTAGGATCTCCAGGACCATTTGACAAGAAATAACCATCAGGATTAAAAGCTGCCATTTCATTAAAGGTAGTGTTATATGGAAAAACCTTTATATAACATCCTCTTTTGGCTAGATTGCGCAAAATATTTTTTTTAATACCAATATCTAAAGCAGAAATTTTATAAGGAGCGTTTTCATCTCCAAAAAAATAAGGTTCTTTTGTAGAAACTTTAGATGCTAGCTCTAAGCCTTCCATATCAGGAACAATAGCTAATTGCTCTTTTAGGAATTCAATATCTAAATTTGTTGAGATAACAGCATTCATAGCTCCTTTATCTCTAATATAACTTACAACTGCGCGCGTATCAATATCAGAAATTGCCATTAAATTCTCTTTTTCAAAATAATTTTCTAAAGAGTCTTGGGCGTTTGCTCTAGAGTAATTGAAGCTGAAATTTTTACAAACTAGTCCTGAAATTTTTATAGAATCCGATTCTACTTCATCATTATTAACTCCATAATTACCAATATGCGCATTGGTTGTTAACATTAACTGTCCAAAATAAGAAGGATCTGTAAATACCTCTTGGTAACCTGTCATTCCAGTATTGTAACAAATTTCTCCAAAAGCTGTTCCATCTGTTCCTATAGATTTTCCTTCAAAAATAGTTCCGTCAGCTAATAGTAAAATCGCTTTCTTTTGTTGTTTGTATTTCATATGATGAATAATTTCTAGTTAATTATAAAAATACTAATGCTTTTTTAATTTTATAGTTATGTTGAATAATTTTAATTTTTAAATACGTAATATATTACATAATAAAATTCAAAATTAAAATTTTTATTTAAAAAAAAGGATAAACTATAAATAGCTTATCCTTTTTTTATTTTTTAATTAATGTTATTCATTAATTATCTTTTTTAACATCTTCTGTTGTTTCAACAGTTTCAACAACTGCATCTTCAGCTTTTTTAGACTTACCTCTACGAGTAGTTTTCTTTTTAGCTTTAGCATTAGGATTATAGGTTGTATTATAATCTACTAGTTCTACCATTGCCATAGGTGCATTATCTCCTTGACGGTTTCCTAGTTTTATAATACGAACATATCCTCCTGGTCTATCTGCAACTTTTACTGAAACTTCTTTAAACAATTCTGTTACAGCAAATTTATTTCTTAAATAACTAAACACAACTCTACGGTTATGTGTAGTGTCTTCTTTAGATTTTGTAATTAATGGCTCTACAAATTGTCTTAAAGCTTTAGCTTTAGCAACAGTAGTATTAATACGCTTGTGTTCAATTAAAGAACAAGCCATATTAGCAAACATTGCCTTTCTATGTGCTGTTTGTCTTCCTAAGTGGTTAAATTTCTTTCCGTGTCTCATCTCTATGCTTATCTTAATTAAAACCTAAGTTTTAAATTAATCTTTGTCTAATTTATATTTACTCAAATCCATTCCAAAACTTAAACCTTTATTATGAACCAGTTCGTCTAATTCTGTTAAAGATTTTTTACCGAAATTACGGAACTTCATTAAATCATTTTTGTTAAATGATACCAAGTCACCTAATGTATCAACTTCTGCAGCTTTTAAACAATTTAGTGCTCTTACAGATAAATCCATATCCACTAATTTAGTTTTTAATAACTGACGCATATGTAATGATTCTTCATCATATGTTTCAGTTTGTGCTATTTCATCAGCCTCTAAAGTTATGCGCTCATCAGAGAACAACATAAAGTGGTGAATTAATATTTTAGCAGCTTCAGTTAAAGCATCTTTCGGTGCAATAGATCCGTCTGTTGTAATGTCAAAAACTAGTTTTTCGTAATCAGTTTTTTGTTCTACACGAAAGTTTTCAACTGCGTATTTTACATTTATAATAGGTGTAAAAATTGAATCTGTAAAAATAGTTCCTAATGCAACACCAGATTTTTTATTTTCTTCGGCAGGCACAAAACCTCTTCCTTTTTCAATTGTAATTTCAAAATCTAATGAGACAGATTTTTCCATATTACAAATTACTAGATCGTGATTTAACACTTGAAAACCTGAAATATATTTTTGTAAATCTCCAGCAGTTAATTGCTCTTGATTAGAGATAGAGATGTTAACAGTTTCTCTGTCTGAATCTTCTATTTGTTTCTTAAAACGCACTTGTTTTAAGTTTAAAATAATTTCGGTTACATCTTCTACAACACCTTTAATTGTAGAAAACTCGTGTTCAATACCTTCAATACGAAGTGATGTTATTGCAAAACCTTCTAACGAAGATAAAAGCACTCTTCTTAAAGCATTTCCAACAGTTAAACCAAAACCTGGCTCTAACGGTCTGAACTCAAATCTACCACTAAAATCGGTAGAATCTATCATTATTACTTTATCGGGCTTTTGAAAATTTAAAATTGCCATAATTGAATTGGTATCTTTAAAATTATTTAGAGTATAACTCTACTATTAATTGTTCCTTAATGTTTTCTGGAATTTGAATTCTTTCTGGTACACTAACAAAGTTTCCTTGTTTAGTATCTGAATTCCAAGTAAGCCATTCGTAAACATCATTTCTGTTCGCTAAAGAATCTTCAATAGTAACTAATGATTTTGATTTTTCTCTTACAGCGACAACATCTCCAGCTTTTAAAGAGTACGAAGGAATGCTAACTAATTCTCCATTTACAGTTATGTGTCTGTGAGAAACTAATTGACGAGCACCACTACGACTAGGAGCAATACCTAATCTGTACACAACATTATCTAAACGAGATTCACAAAGTTGTAATAAAATTTCACCTGTAACTCCAGTTGAAGCAGAGGCTTTTTTAAACAAATTAGAGAATTGTTTTTCTAATATACCGTAAGTATATTTTGCTTTTTGCTTTTCAGCTAATTGAATAGCGTATTCAGATTTTTTTCCTCTACGTCTATTATTTCCATGTTGTCCTGGAGGATAGTTTCTTTTTTCAAAAGATTTATCTTCTCCAAAAATTGCTTCACCAAATTTACGAGCAATTTTAGTTTTTGGTCCTGTATATCTTGCCATTTTTTATAGTTAATGATAGGGATTATGAATTAAGGCTAATCCTTCGATAATCTAA
>Ga0193953_1000162_pt1 | contig 37789 bp, 27 predicted proteins | sample BB_4_MG_FD_140325 | JGI IMG/M metagenome (GOLD analysis project Ga0193953, IMG submission 140325) | Microbial mat bacterial communities from the Broadkill River, Lewes, Delaware, United States - BB_4_MG | ecosystem: Environmental > Aquatic > Freshwater > River > Microbial mats | place: USA...
ATCCAGTTAAAAATAATTCTATACATCTATTTTTATAAATTTCTTCTAAAACTGCAGTTTGATTTGTTTCGTCACATGTCCAAGCTGGTAAGTTTGCATTAACACCTAATGGATCATTATTTTTTTGCCTCACTAAATTAAGTTGAATAACAGCTTCGGACAATTGGTTTTGTCTTGCAAAGGCTTCCGCTTTGTTTAAAAGTATTTCTCCATGAAGATAAATTGGTATTGCAGATGTATTAGTTTCAAAGAATCCCAGCATTTCGCTAAGCGCTTGTCCACCAGCATCATCATTTGCGAAACCAGCATCATTTCCTAAGTAGAAATTGACACGTTCATCACCGTCTTCAGGAACGTAAGTCCCAAGTAATCCAAAATTAGTTTGAGGGTCTAAGTCTGCAGAATTTACAGTACGATTCCATATTGGGTTTTGGTTGTTAGCATCATAAATCCACATTGAATTTGTTGAATCACTATTATTTAATACTGCATTTGCAGCATTGATTGATTCTGTATAATTACCGTTAAATAGGTAATATCTTGATAAAAAGGCGTTTATGGTTTTCTCTAAGTTCATGTCTGACCATAGAACAGCCGATTTAAACTCATCAGAAATTGGAGCAGAAGAGATGACATCTTTCGCTTCTTCTAATAATGAAATGCAACTCGCAAGTACTGCAGCTCTGTCACTAAATTCGGCAGCTCCGTCAGCGGCATTGTTAATAGGGGCTTGTTCAAACATTTGAATGAGAGCGCCTAAGCTCATAGCTTTAAAAAGGTTTCCATAAGCCAATACACCACTTCTTGAACCTGGTGAAAGTTCAACTGAATTTGCGCCTTTAATTAATGATTCAGCCATTCCTTTAGCTCTTAATAGGTTTACCCAAGGATTTGTAATACCACCACTTTCTCCTGGTAATTCAGCTCCTCCTTGAGCTAATTCATTAATATTTAAAAAAGTATTTGTAACTCCTAGTTCTCTAGTTGTAATTCCAGGAGCTTCAATAACTTGCCTTAATGCAGTTACTGAATAGTATTGTCTTATTCCGGTTGCTAGAGCAAATAAACCTTCTTTTGTACCCAAAACGACATCCTCAGTTGGGTTATTTGGATTTTCAAAATCAGTGTCACAAGCAATGAATATCCCACTGCTAATTAGCAAAGCACCTATAATTGTGAATATTTTTATGTTTTTCATCTTATTGTATTTTTTATTTTATTCTTAAAAAGTAGCAGTTACACCAAATTTAATTACACTTGGTATTGGAACAAGCCCCATAATACCACCTCTAGCTCCATTACTTTGTCCATCCATGTTTACCTCTGGATCATATCCTGAGAAGTTATCTATAGAGAATAAATTACGTCCAGTTAACGTAAATTTAAGATTGTCAACTCCTTTTAAAGGGGTTTTTAATAAATAGGAGGCTGAAATTTCTCTTAGTTTTATATAAGAACCATCTTCAATATATGACTCAGCAATCCCAAAATTAGCAGCACCAGTTCCTCGTACACTTTCTCCGCTTAATTCACTTCCTGTTTGGGCTCCACCTCCAAATCGATAAAACATACGTGTGTCCCAACTTAATACATCAACACCCTGTACTGCGTCAAATTGCAGTCTGAAAGAGAAGTTTTTGTATTTCAATTCGTTGATTAATGAGGCTATAAAATCAGGGTTTGGGTCTCCAATAACTTTACTTAAAAGAGCTCCAGCTGGTTGACCGGATGCGTCTCTTTCTGGAACAGGATTTCCGTTAGCATCGTAAGAGCCTTTTTCTCTTTGAGGAAGTCCTCCTGGAGTTAACAATAAACTTCCGTCATCATTTCTAGCATAAAACCCTTGATAAAAAACTCCTAATGGTTGTCCGTTTTTAGCTACTGAAAAACCAAAGTTTCCAATGCCGAACTGTTCACCTTCAATTTTATTTACTTCATTTTTATTTGTAGAGAAAGTACCAGTAACAGACCAGCTAAAATCGTTTGTTTGAATTGGATTAGCCGTGATTAAGGCTTCGAAACCGCTGTTAGTCATTGTTCCGATATTTTCAACTCTTGATCCAAACCCTGTAGAAGGTGACAATGTTCTAGCTAGTAAAAGATCTTTAATATCTTGTTTGTAATAAGTAAGTTCTATACCTACTTTATTATCAAATAGTCCCATATCAATACCAAACTCTACTTCTGTTTGTCTTTCAGGTTTTAAATCAGCATTACCCAATCTGGTAGGAGCGACTAAACCGGAAGTTCCATCGATTCCTATTGCTGAGTAATTTGACAATCTGTCAAAAGGTCCTATAGCTGTTAAATTTCCAGCTTGACCCCAAGCGGCTCTAACTTTAAAGCTATTAATTGAACTTCCAAAGTTGTTTTTCCAAAAATTTTCTTCAGAAACCAAATATGACATACTTGTTTTTGGATAGAATTGATTTCTTTCGTCTTTACCAAATACCGAAGAACCATCCAGTCTAATTGCTCCAGTAACAAAAAGTTTATCGTATATACCAAATGTTTGTTGTAAAAAACCTCCCCAGAATGATCTTTCACTTCTACTTTCATTGGTTGAAATTGAAGCAGCTCCATTTGTAGTTTTTACTCCTAAAGCTAATCCACTAGCAGAAATAGAACTTAATAATGTTTTATCTGTTTGCCAAGAAAATCCACCTGTAGTTGTTGATTTTATATTATCATTAATGTTCTTATCAAAAGAAGCATTTAAATCACTATTTAATTGTTTTGTATTAATAGTAGTATTTGTTGCACTTCCCAAGGCAATTGTAGTTGTTCCAATTGGTATATATGAGTTTCCCAAAGATTCAGAATTGTCATAACCAAGAATATAAGTTACTTTTAGGCCATCTAAAGGGTTTAAAGTAAGTTGTAAATCGCTAATAGTTCTTTTATTTTCTTGATTAAAATCAAACGTTTCAAGATACTCTAGAATATTTGGGTAGAAAGTCATTGTTGGGTAATTTCCATCAGCATCAGCACTAGGGTCAATTGTGTTGTTTGTAAATAGAATAGTTGGTAATATACCAGCAACATAACCACCATTAGGTTGATCATTACTTTTGCTTGAAGAAAAATAAGTTCCAAATGAAGCGGAAGCCCAATCGTTTATTGTTTGATTAATTCTAACTCTTCCACTTTGTCTTTCATAGTCTGTACTTTTTAAAATACCATTATTTTGTAAGTATGAAAATGAAGCAAAATAGTTTGTGTTTTCTTTTCCTCCAGACATAGAAACGTAATTATCTGTCCCCGTTGAATTATCAAAAACCATATCTTGATAATCATATCTAGTGGCTGGAATCTTATCAAGATTTGTAATGTCACTTGAAGCCCATTCAAAAGGTTCGTCGTTAAATTCTCTTTTCTTTCTTAAAGAGTTGAAATTAATGCTGCTTGAAACTGTAATTACAGGTTCTCCAGATTGCCCTTTTTTTGTAAATATTTGTACAACACCATTACTTGCTCTCGATCCATAAATTGCTGCTGCTGCTGCACCTTTAATTACTTCAATTCTATCAATGTCTTGAGGACTAATATCTGACAATCTATTTTGAACTACACTAGTTGTTCCTAAAATATCAGTAGAGTTGTTATTTACAATAACACCATCAATAATATACAAAGGGTCAGAACTCCCATTAACGGTACTAGCACTTCTTAATCTAACACTAATACCACCTGCTGGATCCCCAGAATTTTGTGTAACTTGGATACCTGCCAGTTTTCCAGAGAGACCTCCTGTAATATCTACAGATGCAGATTCAGTAATTGCTAAACCTTTAATGCTAGAAATCGTATTACCTAACTGCTTTTTGGATGTTAATGCCCCAGCTCCAGTAATAACTACTTCATCTAATCCAAGAATATCAGAATTCATTGTAACGTTATTTACTATTTGACTTTCATTGGTTAAAGTGATTTTTAACTCTTTACTAACTAGGCCTAGGGATCTAAATACTAGCGTATAGTTACCTGGATTTAGGTTGACTTTTAAAATATAATTTCCGGAAAAGTCTGTGATTTCACCAGTGTTGGTGTTCTTAATCTGTACACTAACACCAGGGACTGGACCAACATTGTCTGTTACAGTACCTTTTAAAGTGTATGAATTTATTTGTGCTTGAAGGGAAGCTCCTAGCATCATAAGCACAAATACACTGCTTAGAAATCGAAATCTCTTAAAGAAAGAGTGGTTGTTGTTTGTTTTGTTCATAAAGTTTGGTTTTAAATAATAAAAGATTACCCAAAAGTAATATTTATTTTTAGAAAACGTTAACAAAACATTAAGAAAATGCAAATTAAGCATTTAAAAACGCATAAAAATGCATTTAAATATTTTTATGTAGGTGTTTTAAAGAACTTGAACACCTTTTTCTTTGAATGGATTAAAGATTTCATTTTTTGGATTTAAGTCAGTAATTAGTGTATTTATCCTGGTTATTGGAGTGACAGGGTATCTTTTAACCTCATTTATTTTGTTGCTTGTGCATAATACAATTACTTTTTCGCTGGCCTCAATCATACACTTTTTAATGTGAGAAACTTCCCAGTTAGGCTCAGTCATGCCGTTTGTGACATTGATTCCTCCTGTTCCCATAAAACATAGATCGGCTCTTAATTGTGAGATTGACGAGACTACATCTAGCCCAACAGTAACTTGTGCTGGTTTGTTTAATTTCCCTCCAATAAATATAATTTCTATAGAAGGGTGTTCTGTAAGTTGTAGTGCTATTGGAAGGCTGTAGGTGTAAATTGTTGCATTTATGTCGGATGGTATTATTTTGGCTAGTTGCAAATTTGTAGTACTACCGCTCATGATTATTACTTGTCCGTGTTTTATAAGACTTACGGCTTTTTTGGCGATGCTGTTTTTTTCTTTTAGATTAGAGAACTTTCTTTCTTCATAAGATGGTGCTTTAGTATCTAATGGTAGTGCTCCTCCATGAACTTTCTTTATTAAGCCTTTTGCAGATAACTCATTTAAATCTCTTCTTATAGTATCTTCAGAAACCTGTAACTCAATACTTAGATCTGCGGATAAAACTTTTCTGTTTAGTTTTATCTTATCTAATATAAGGTGTTGTCTTTCTTCTTTTAACATATCATTTGTTTATTAAGCAAAAGTAATACAAATATGTAACTTTTTTACTTATGTGAAATATCTGTTTTTCAATTGATGAAAATGAAGGTTTTTAAATGTTTGACTGCATATGTTTTCAGTTTATGTTAGGTATTTAAGTGGAATTGCGTTTTTAAAGCGTGTTTATGCGTTTTTATTCAAAAATTTAAATATATTTGTTATTGAATTGATTTTAAATTAACATATTATGAAAAAAAACTATTATCATTTTTTAACTCTTCTAATGGTATTTTTTGTTCAAATTTTGTTTGCACAATCTATAACAGTAACTGGGGTAGTTAAATCCAACGCTGACAATCTTCCTTTGCCAGGTGCTAGCGTGCAAATTAAAGGTACTAATACAGGAAGTAGTACTGATTTTGACGGAAAGTATGAAATTAAAGCTTCTAAAGGAGCAATTTTAATATTTTCGTACGTAGGTTTAACTACGAAGGAAGTTGAGGTAACGTCTAACATTATCAATGTTTCCTTAAATGCAGGGGAAGTTCTTGATGAGGTCGTAATTACTGCATTAGGAATTAAGAAAGAGCGTAAATCTCTTGGATATGCAGTACAGGCTGTTAAAGCCGATGCGCTTTTAGAAGGTAATCAAACAAGCATGGTAAATGGCTTGCAAGGAAAAGTATCTGGTGTTACTGTGGTAAACTCTGGAGGAGCACCTGGATCATCGGCCATCATCATGATTAGAGGAGGTTCTTCTATTACAGGAAATAATCAACCATTGTTTATTGTGGATGGTCTTCCAATAGATAATTCAACTAGTTCAAGTTTGGAGGTAGCTAGTGCTAATAGAGCTTCAGATATTAACCCGGAAGATATTGAAAGTATTTCAGTTCTAAAAGGTCCTGCAGCCGCTGCACTTTACGGTATTCAGGCAGCGGAGGGAGCTGTAATTATCACAACAAAAAAAGGGAAAGATGGAGCTAGTGTAATTTCGTATTCTGGTTCACTTTCTGTTGATAATATTATTGGTACACCAAATGTGCAAACGCAATATGGTCAAGGGGAGCAAATTGTTAGTGAAACAGGTACAACTATTAATACAGATTCTCCACTTTCATGGGGAAATAGTACTGCTGGATCACCGGTATTTAATAATATTGAAGATTTTTACGATACTGCAGTTACTTCAAATCATACTTTAAGTTACTCAGGAGGTAATGCTAAAAGTAATGTTTATTTCTCTATTGGAGATGTTTCTCAAGATGGAGCCATTGAAAGTACAAGCTATGATAAAACTTCATTTAGAATTAACACATCGTCAAATATTAATGATAATTTAACTTTAGGTGTTTCTGCAAATTATATTACTACAAAAACCAATAGTACAAAGCAAGGTAATGCTTCTGGAAGTAGTTTTTTAAGTTTATTAGGGTATCCTGCTAATGTAGATGTTTCAGATTATTTAAATGCAGATAATTCTCAAAAAAGTTTCTTTTTAGATCAACAATTTGATAATCCATATTGGAGTATTAAAAATAGTCCTAATACAGATGAGGTGAATCGTTTAATTGGAGCCGTAAGTTTAAATTATAATTTTTTAGAAAATTTTAATATATCGTACAAGCTTGGTATTGATAACTTTACACAATTCAATAAAAAAATTACAGGAGATGGTTCTTTAATAGATAATAGAGAAGATGGTTATATTAGCCAGTTCGAAAAAGATAATAAACGTTTAAATTCAAATTTATTAGTAACCTTTGAAAAAAATATTACTGAAGATTTTTCTTTAAATGCTTTATTAGGTCACTCGGTTGAAGAATTAGATGTAAGAACAACTTATACATCAGGAGATGGTTTTCAGGCTCCTGGAATATATAGTATTGGAAATGTAAAAATGGAAGATCAATCTATTAATGAAATAATTACCAGAAAGCGTATGGTAGGTGTTTTTGGTGAATTAAAATTAGGGTGGCAAAATGCATTATTCTTAACTGCTACAGGAAGAAATGACTGGTCTTCTACTTTGCCAGAAGATAAAAGATCATTTTTCTATCCATCGGTTGGTGCTTCTGCTGTAATTACAGATTTATTTAAAAATGCTGGTAATGATATTACTTCTTCAAACGGATTGAGTTACTTACAATTAAGAACTACTTGGGCTAAAGTAGGTAAAGATGCACCAATAGGAGCATTAGAAAGTGTATTAACAACCAATATTACTTCTTTATCAAGTTCTGCTTATACATTTAATGGAGTAGATATTGGAAATCCTAACTTAGAGCCAGAATTTACAAATAGTTTTGAAATTGGTGTAGATATGCGTTTATTTGAAAGTAGAATAGGGGTAGACCTAACATATTATACAAGTAAATCAGACAACCAAATATTAAGAGATATAAGAGTTCCTCCAACAGCCGGTACATTTTATGCGACACTTAATGGTGGATCTATAACTAATAGTGGTTTAGAAGCTTTACTTTCAATTAAAGTGCTTCCTTATACATCAGATTTTAAATGGAATGTTGACTTAAATTTTGGAATGAATGATAGTAAAGTTAATGAACTTCCAGGTTTCTTAAATGAAGTTTATTTGTCAGACTCTTGGACATTTAACGCAACTGCTGCAGGTGCTGCAATTTTAGATGGTTCATTATTTGGTTTAAGAGGGTACAGACCTCAAAAAAATGATAATGGAGATGTAGTTATTAACTCAAATGGTTTACCAACGTTAGTACAAGAAACGTATGATGATGTAACTCGTATGCCAGATTGGACATTAGGTTTTTCAAGTACAATGAATTACAAAAATTTCCAATTGTCATTTTTGTTAGATCTAGTTCAAGGTGTTGATGTGTATAATGCAACAGAATCTGCCTTAGTTTATTATGGTTTAAGTGAGCAAACATTAAATAGAAATGAAACAATAGTATTGCCAGGTGTAGATGTTAATGGTGCTGTAAATACAGTGCCAGTAGCTATGGACCAAGCATTTTATACAGATTACTACTATAAAAATTCTGAAAACTTTATTGAAGATGGTTCATTTGCAAGGTTAAGATATGTTACTTTAAGCTATAAGTTGCCAAGTAAAATACTAGATAAAACAGCATTGTCATCTGTAGAGTTTTTTGCTACAGGTAGAAATTTATTTACTATAACAGACTATAGTGGTGTTGATCCAGAAGTAAATACTTTTGGTGCAGGAATTTCAGGAGCGGGATCTATGTCTATAGATAATTTAGGAACACCTAACATGAAAGGGTTTGATTTAGGTTTAAAAGTTAGATTCTAAAAATAAAAGAAAATTATGAAATTATATAAATATTTAATAGTGTTTTTAGCAGTCATAGCCACTTCATGTGATGATGACTATTTTGATGTAAATGGTTCTGAAACAAAACCAACAACAACTTCATTGCCTCCTCAATTTAGAATTCAAGGAGCAATAGAGAATACAACTGCACATGCTCAGTATAGAGGTAGTAGAGAGGTGCTTGGAATTACGCAATATGGTGCGCAAAATTCTGCAAATTACTTTTCTGAAACTTGGCGTTCTTCGCTAACTACTGGACGTTATTTTCTATGGCAAAATGCTTATGTATATTCATTGCCAAATACAGCCGATTTAATTGTTTTGGGTCAAAGAGATGCTTCTCCTAATTTTGTTGCAGTTGGTAAAATATTACGAGCTTATATATTAGGTATGGTAACAGACCAATATGGAGATATTGTTGTAGAAGATACTTATGATGGTGTATCATCAATGAATATTACACCTGAATTTAGTACACAAGAAGAAGTTTACGAGCTTATTATTAATTATCTAGATGAAGCTATTGTAGCGTTAGATGAACCAAGTGCTATAGATTTAAATGAAGAAGGTGGAGATGTTCTTTACGGAGGTGATCACGAAAAATGGAAAAAATTTGCGTATGCTATCAAGGCACGTTATTTAAACCATTTAGCTAAAAAATCTTCTTATGATCCTGATGCTGTAATAGAAGCTTGTCAACTAGCAATAAATTCTAATGAATTAAATGCTCAAAAAATATATGGAGGAGGCACAGTTTCAAATGATATTCAACCGTTCTCATCAGAAGGTTATGGATCTTCAAGGGTTGATTATTTCTCCGACTTTTTTGTGAGTTTATTAAAGAATCCATTAAATATAGAAAATGCTGAATGGGATCCTAGGTTAACTATTATTGTTCCTGAAGCTGTAAATGGTGGATACGAAGGTGTTGTTATAGGTAGAGGTTTGAAAACCGATGACTTAACTACTCCAAGTATTGATGAATCTGAAACAGGAGATGAATATTCTTTAGGAAATGGTGGTTTTTATACAAGCACTGATTCTGCTACAGACATGATTACTTTTAGCGAAGTTAAATTTATTGAAGCTGAAGCTAGACTTAGAAAAGGAGATAAAACAGGTGCTTATGCTGCTTTAAAAATGGGTGTTCAAGCTGATTTTGAAAAATTAGGAGTGGATGCAGTATCTACAAGTACTTATATGGATTTATTAGATGATGAAGTAGGGGAGAGCAATATTGAATTGTCTCACATTATGGTTCAAAAATATATAGCTAATGTTCTAAACCCTGAAACTTGGGTTGATATGAGAAGAATGGATTATAGTTCAGATATTTATCATGGATTACAACGTCCTGAAAACGTAAATCTTGATATTTTTCCAAATGAAAACGATTGGATTCAGGCAATGATGTACGAGTATAACGAGGAAGATAGAAACTATGAAAATATGCCTAATAATGATCCTTATGTTAGATTAACTACACCAATGTGGTGGAATACTACTGAGTAAAGTTGAGTTAAGTTTTAATAATTATTTGAAAAAATCCGTCTATAAAGAAATTTTTAGACGGATTTTTTAGATTTTAAAGAGAGTATATAGAAGGTAATTATTTTTGAGGTGTTGGTTTAAAATTCAAATTTTTAGTAGCTTCTTTAACTGCTGTTAAAAACTCTTTACCAGGATCTGTTTTCTTTGTTCTATAATTTGGATCTTTTTCTAACCAAAGTTCATGGTCTTCAAAATTGGTATATTCATAATGACCAATTACATAATCTATAGCATATTTTGAGGCTAAATATTTTACTAATTTTATATTAGATTTTAATTGAGCTTTAGTTAGTGGGCTATCTTTTGTTCCTCCAACATTTTCAACTCCTATAGCACAATGATTTAGCCCAATTACATGTCTTGCCATTGTAGTTTCAGGCATTAATCTATAAATAGTGCCGTCTTGGTCAACTACAAATTGAGAAGAAACATTTAGAGCGCCAGAACTTTTAATGTCGGGTCTACTATTAGTAATTTTACTTTTTTCAAAAGCTTTAAAAGTGTTTTCTAAACTAGGAATGGCAGTCCAGTGTAATACAATTATTTTTGGAGTAATTTTAGTTGTTCCATTATTGATATCATATCTTTCTGATAGGTATTTGAGTGTTAAAGCTTCTCTTTCTTTATCAAAGGTAATAGGTTTGTCTACTATTTTTGTTTTAACAGAACAGGAAATAAGTAGGATGGAAGTGAAAATCAGGAAATAATGTTTCATTATAATAGTTTTAATTAATTAAATTAGATAGTTTTTTTAAATCGTTTTTAGTGTGGTTTGCAGTAATTACAATTCTATTCATATAGCTTTCATAAGTAGGATATTTAAATCTAGCGATAATTATGTTGTTTTGTAATAGCTTTTTATGTAATACCTCACTTGTTGAATAAATTACAGGATATTTTTTATTGAACTGAAAGTTGTTATTGGGTTTTAAAATATCTTCTAAAAAGTCTAAGTTATTAAACAGTTTTCTTCGTTGATTTTTATAAAGATTATCACTTTTAAGAAAAGCATCTAAATAAGCAGGGTTTGCTCCAGAAGAAGATATAAAAATAGGCTCAGCACTAATTTCTTTAATTAGATTTTTATCAGAGGCAATAATACCGCCCGAAATACCAAAAGCTTTTCCTAAGGATGATATTAAAATTTTCCGATTTAATTTGTTGGAGTTTATTGAAGAAAAAACTCCCTTTCCATGTTTGCCAATAACACCCAGGCTATGTGACTCATCAATAACTAAAGTTATTTTTTTTTGTGGTGAAATAGCATCTAAAAAATCAAATGATGTGGGTTGTGTTTCTAAAGCTAATATAGCATCAGCTGTAATTATAATTTCTTCTGAAATATCATTCTGTAAAAGCGGATTTATTTTCCCATTTAAAAATAAAGACAAACTATTAGGATGCAAAACCGCAGGATGGGTTTTTGGATAATGAAAGAATTTCTTAGTAGTTCTAGATAAATAATCAATAACCATTTTACCAGCTAAAGTTCCAGAAGAAGTTGTGAGGCTGTCTTCACTTCCTAAGAAATTGGAGAAGTAATTTTCTGCTTCTTCATAAATGGCTAATTTTATATTGGCGTTTCTTGAGCTTCCGTAAAATGTTCCCCATTTTTTTAAACCTTCAAAAATATTTTTTTGAAATTCTGTATTAGAGGCCATTCCTAAATATGAAGTTCCTCCAAAATATAAATAAGGTTCGTTGTTTACAGAAATTTTTCTGTTTGGAAATTCATTAACAATCATTGTTGTTTAGTTAAAGTAATTCCAGTTCCATTTAAAGCACTGTATTTAATAATTCCATCTTTAATAGTAACTCCTGTAGCAATGTCTTCAGCTAATAACATTGCGCCATCCATATCTACATAATCTAATAATGGCAATAAATGAGCTATTGCAGAAATTCCTACAGATGATTCTGTCATACAGCCAACCATAGTTTTCATGTTTAATTCTTTAGCTTGAATAAGCATTCTTTTTGCTGAAGTTAAACCGCCACATTTTACCAATTTAACATTTACACCATGAAAATGATTGTGGCATTTTAAAACATCTTCTTCAATTTGACAGCTTTCATCTGCAATTATGGGTAATACAGATTTTGAGAAAACCTCTTTATGATCGTCCCATTCATCAGCTTTTAATGGTTGCTCAAGAAATTCAACTCCTAGTTTTTGGAGCTTAACAGAATTTTTTATGGTTTCTTCAACAGTCCAGCCACAGTTAGCATCAACTCTAAAAACTGCATTGGTATGTTTTCGTAACTCTTCAATTATTTTTATATCTTCTTTTGTGCCAAGTTTTATTTTATAAATTGGCCAAGGAACTTCTTTCATTTTAGCTACCATTTTCTCTATAGAATCAATTCCAATGGTATAATCAGTTAACGGGTTTTTGCTGATGTCATAGTTCCATAACTCATATAGCTTTTTTCCTTGTTTTTTAGCAAACAGATCATTAAAAGCTAAATCTAAACCACATAAAGCGAACATATCGTGTTTTAAGTGTGGATACATTTTGTTCCAAAAAGCTTCTGGAGTTAAATGAGAATTCTCCTTAATTAAAGATTTTAATGACGTTAAATCATCTATCATTTTTGGAATGGTAATGTTGTAATAAGGATTAGAAGTTGCTTCTCCATACCCAGAATAATCACCGTCTTTTAATTCAATGATGAGTGTTGGTTGTATGTCATAAGATTCTCTTGAAATAGTGAACGTATGGCGTAGTTTTAAATTATACGGTTTTAAAATTAGTTGCATATTGTTGGTTTTTAATTGTTGGTTTTTTATTTTCTGAATAAAACAGTAGATTTATCTTTGTTAACTTTTAGGTCAATAGTTCTTCCTAAGATAAGTGCTAGATTTATGTCTTCATGACCCGCTGGAAAATTAAAAAGTACTGGAAAATTGTAGTCTTCAACAACATCTAAAATAAGTTGCTCTATAGATGTTCCCCAGTGTGTACTGTTTTTTTTAACATTGCTAATGTCTCCAACAATAATACCTTTACAATTTTCAAAATAGCCAGCGCGTTTTAGGCTTTGTAACATGCGGTCTATATGGTAAGCATACTCTCCAATTTCTTCAATAAATAAAATTTTACCATCGGTGTTAATAGTGGTTTTTGATCCGAGCATGGTATGTAAAAGTGTTAAATTTCCACCAACAATTTGTCCAGTGGTTTCACCTAATTTATTATAATCTGAACTTTTTATTGTATAAGCTAACTCATTGCCAAAAACAGCCTTTTTTAGTGATGAAGTATTTTCTTCTAAAAATTCACAATTTTCATTCAAACTAATTCCCATGATTGCATGAATTGATTCAAATCCTAAATTATGAATTTGATTATGAAAAGCTGTTATGTCAGAATACCCAATAATCCATTTAGGGTGTTTAATAAAAGTACTGTAATCTAGTTTGTCCAAAATTCTTACAGAACCATAGCCGCCTCGAGCACACCAAATTGCTTTTATGTTTGGATTGTCTAAAGCTTTTTGAAAGTCTGAAGCGCGTTCATTATCTGTTCCAGCAAATTGATTGTTTTGTGTAAAAATATGTTCGCCTAAAACAGCATTTAAGCCCCAGCTGTTAAGTAATTTTTTTGCTTGTTGAATTTCAGCTTTTTTATTAAATAAATTACCTGCGGGAGAAACAATAACTACCGTATCTCCTTTTTTAAGATAAGGTGGTTTTTTTATTATTTGGGTTGTTTCATTTTTTGTAAAATTGGAATGTGTTTGTTGTTTAGATTTACAACTTACATTCATCATAAAAATTAATAGGATACAGTAAAAAAATAGTTTCATAAATTTTAGAATAGTGTTCATGTAAATATAGGATTTTTCTTGCTGAAAGTCTAATTGAAAAACACAAAATACTCTTATCAACAAAGGTTTTTTTAAGATTTAAATAATTTATTATTAGTTAAATTGTTGTACCGTAAAATTGTTTTAAATTTGATTATAAATTGAATTCTAATAAAGATTCAACGCATAAATAAATTCCAAATAAAATAACATGAAACAAGTTTTTACCAGTATAATGATGCTTATTTTTATAAGCTTTTCAAGTCAAAATAATGACTTCACTTCAAATTTGTATGAAACTTATGATAATTACAAAGAATCGAGCTTAATAAATAGAAGGATAAAATATAAAAATATAAAGCCTTTAATTGATAAGTTGAAGGAAGATTCAAAATATACCATAAAAAAAGTGGGTGAATCTATAGAAGGTAGAGAGTTAAATTTAGTGAGTGTTGGTGAAGGAGACATAAATGTTTTTTTGTGGTCTCAAATGCATGGAGATGAACCAACAGCTACGCAAGCTATTTTTGATATTTTTAATTTTTTAAACAGCAATGACTTTTTAAAAGAAAAAGAAGCAATTTTAAGTAAGTTGACCCTCCATTTTTTACCAATGTTAAACCCAGATGGAGCAGAAAAATATACAAGGCGAAATGCATTGGGAATTGATATGAATAGAGATGCTTTAAGGTTGCAATCACCTGAAAGTAGAACGTTAAAAAATGTACGTGATAGTTTAAAAGCAAATTTCGGATTTAATTTACACGACCAAAGTATTTATTACAATGCTGAACGTACAGATAAAGTCGCAACAATTTCGTATTTAGCACCTGCTTATAATTACGAAAAAGAAATTAATGAAGTTAGAGCAAATGCGATGAAAGTTATTGTTTTTATGAATCAAATTATTCAAAAATATGCACCAGGACAAGTTGGAAGATATAATGATGATTTTGAGCCTCGTGCTTTTGGAGATAATATACAAAAATGGGGTACAAGTACTATTTTGATAGAGTCTGGAGGTTATAAAAATGATGTTGAAAAACAAGAAATTAGAAAGTTAAATTATGTTTCCATTTTAGCTGCAATCTATACCATTGCAAATGGTACTTACAAAGATATTTCGGTTAAAGATTATGAAAAAATTCCTCAAAATGATCGTAAATTATTTGATTTAAAAATTGAAGGGACAACCTATCAGTTTTTAGGTAAAGATTATGTTATTGATTTGGGAATCAATCGTTTTGAAGTTGATGATGAGAGTTACTCTAGCTTTTATAATTTAGGTAGGATTATAGATCAAGGTGACCTATCTACGTTTTTTGGGTATGAGACTTTAGCTGGAAAGGGTTATAGTATTGAGCAAGGAAAAGTGTATCCAGAAACTTTAAATTCTATAGAAAATCTGTCGGATTTAGATATTTATCAGCTTTTAAAAAATGGCTATACTTATTTAAGAGTTGAGAATTTACCAGTAAGTGAAGAGTATTTGAAGGCTCCAATTCATTTAATCGGAAGTGAATTTAAAATTCCAGAATTAAAAATTAACGTAGGAGCAAATCCTACTTTCTTATTAAGAAAAGATAAACAAATTAAATATGCAATTATTAATGGCTTTTTAATTGATTTAGATAGCAAAGAAAACAATTTTAATAATGCGTTAATTTTTAAAAATTAATAATAAAGTAACTTTAATAGTTGTCTCTAATAAATTCAAAAATAGTTTGCATTTGTTTTCTAACATTATTTGTTTTGGTGGTATAATGATTGTTCATAAAGCTAAAAATTAGAACTTTACCTGATTTTGTTATTAGGTATCCACTTAAAGAATAATTATTTCCAACGGTGCCAGATTTTGCATAAATGTAGGGAGTAGGATTGCCTGAGTACCAGTTTTTTAAGGTTCCGATTTTCCCTCCAATTGGAAAGAAATTGAACAGTCGATCTTTAGGGATTTCTGTATATAATTTTGATAAAACTTGTACAAATGAAGTTGGTGAAAATAAATTGTACCTGCTTAATCCTGAACCATCTACCCATCTTGGTTTTTGCTTTAAATCTTCTAGGTGCGTTTCAAGAATTTTTTGTCTTATCATGGCAGAATTTAAGGTGTCAGAAACGGTAGAAGATGCTAAAATAAGTATTTGTTCAGCTAAAAAATTATCGCTTTCAAGCATCATTCGTTTATATAATGAATCTGACGGAATACTATAAGCAGTATGCTCCATTTTTTTTACAGAGTTACTTTTAATAGAAACTTTGTTAGGTAAAAGATGGTTCCATAATTTGGTTATTAATATAGTGTCCATAACCATTGGAATTTCTTTTAGTTTCTTGTTGTTAGGTTGGTAGTAAAAGTGATTGGAATAATAGTCTCTATTATAGTTAGATTTTTTGAACTGCACATTATTTTTTAATGCTTCTGGGGTAATTGTCGAGTCTTTTTCAAAATCAATAGTAAGTACGTTACCATATATAGGGAAACTACTTTTTTCAGGACTAAAGTAGGTATCGTAATCTTCCCAAGCCCAACCAGGACCATATTTTTCATCTTTTATATTGTTAATTATTAAAGTTACATTTTTATAATTTTTAAACATTTTTAGAGCGGTACTATCTTTAAAATAAGAATGTAAAAAACTTGGATCTCCAGTACCTAAAACTGTTAAAGAGTCTTTTTTAATAGTGTATTTGAACGCAGGAATTTTTTCTGGTAAATACTGTAATCCAGTATATAAGGTGAAAATTTTTGTATTACTAGCAGGTGTAAAATATTTATCAGCATTAAAACTAAATAAAGTATCATTAGATTTCGGATTGTAAATTAGTACTCCAGTAAATTGATTATTAAAGAGGCTACTATTGAGTTGTTTTGTTATTTTTTTTGAAACCTGTGCAGATTTACATCCGATTAATAGAAATGTTAATCCTAAAAAAAGATATTTTAATTTAAGCATGTTTAATTATTTTAATACTTTTTGGATTAATTTAAAGGATAAAACCCATTATTATATACATTACAACGGTAATTCCTCCTCCAATTAGAGCGTAAGGTAATTGTGTTTTAACGTGGTCTATATGATCTGTTGCAGAAGCCATAGATGAAATAATTGTGGTGTCTGAAATAGGAGAACAATGATCTCCAAAAACACCTCCTCCTAAAGTTGCAGCAATAACAAGCCCAAAATTAGCTTCGTGAATATTTGCCATTGGAACTGCAATAGCAATCATAATTGCAAAAGTTCCCCAAGATGTTCCAGTTGAGAATGCAATAAAAGCACTAATAATAAAAATAATTGCAGGTAAAAATTCTGGAGATAACCATTCTTTAGACCAATTTGCTATAAATTGCCCTGTTCCTAGTTGATTACAAGCATCACTTATAGCAAATGCAAAAAGCATTAATAAGGCAAGAGGCATTAATTCACTAATTCCTTTTAAAATTAGATCTACCATTTCTTCTATTTTTAAAATACCTTGTGATTTATATAAAATCATAGCGACAAGAATTGCTGTAATAACAGCGTATAAAACAGAAGAAGATCCTGAGCCTTCTCCAATAGCTAGAGAAAAATGATTTGAAAACGAAGTATATTTCTCAACTTTGTCCCAACCGGTATAAGCTAGGTTTATCGGCATCATTATAACCATAGTAAAAAGCGGAATAACCATATTGTATGCCTTCGCTTTAATCCCTTCTTTTGGTTTGTATGAAGTTATGGTTTCAGAAATCATAGGTTTGGCGTTGTCATTTAAAAATTTTCCAGTCTCTCGTATTCTTTTTTCTGCTTTTGCCATTGGACCAAAATCTTTTTTAGAAACGATTATAATAAATACAATTGCAATAGCAATAAAAGGATAAAAATTGTATTTAATTGAAGAGAAAAGAACAGAAAAAGGATCATCTATACCTTGGGTAATTAACAAGCCCATAATAAAAGCTCCCCACGCATTAAAAGGTATTATAATTGAAGATGGAGCAGAGCTTGAATCTGCGATATATGCTAACTTTTCTCTAGAGATTTTTAATTTATCAAAAATAGGTCTGTAGAGTGTTCCAACTGTTAGTGAGCTTATGCTAGTTTCTACAAAGAGAATAATTCCAGTTAGTAATGCTAAAATTTGAACAATTATTTTACTATAACCACTTTGTTTTTTTTCAAAATAGTCGATTAGAACATTAATTTTATTTACAAAGCCTTCAACTCCTCTAGAATATTGAATAAATAATAAAAGAGCGCCAACAAGAGCGCTAAACATGATGGTTCGGGTATTTCCTTCGGATTTAAACACATTTACCATTCCTTCAATTGATGCAATAGTACCTTTAATAATATCCCAATCGCTCATAATTAACCAAGAAAACCATATTCCAAAAAGTAATGATACGTAAACTTGTTTAGTTCTTAGTGCAAATACAATTGCAATTAGTGGAGGTAAAATTGATAGAAATCCGTAGTTGTCCATTGGCATCATAATTATAAATAATTTTTTCCTAAAAGAATATATGAGAATGTGAATATAATCAAACTAAATAATTTGATTACATTTTTTAGACGAATCTGTATTTTTTTTGCTGTTTTATTGAAATTTATGATATTATAATTAGTATAATGAGAACTAATAACATTTCTTATATGGTATTACCGTAAAATTTCGTGTCTTTAAATATGCTAAAGAAAAGCAAAGTTACAGATTAGAGAGTTAAAAGAAACCTCGCTTACTGCAAACAGAAAAGATTGCAGACCGTGGTCTTAGTCGTTTAAAAGCCTTGTTATTTCTCAAACAAGGTAAGCAACATCAAAATCAGTTAGCCGTCAATCTTGGTTTTCTGGAACTTGCAAGAAAAAAAATATTTCCACTCTTATTATCGTGAACATGTGCGGCATAGTATTTCAAATATTTCCTTTTTTTAATGCAATCATTCCCATTTGTTACTGGCAAGTTTCTTCTCTTTCCTAACAGGTAAAGTTTCTTTATATTATAATTCAAAAGATTCACCATTAACAATTACACTTCGCTTTTCATCAAGATTAATAATTCTTAATTCTCTTCTTTCAAGAATATGTTCACGATATAAGAGGAGTATTACTTTTTAGCTGAATATTTCCAGCAACTGGGACAACCCCTTCAGTAATGTGCCTATCATAATGTGAATAAAATAAATTTACCTTATCTGACTCCATTAAGTTTTGTATTAAAAACTCATTTCGTAACCTATCTGTATTGTAACTTTTCACATCTTTTGGAGAAGATGCATATCTTACTTGGTATGTGTTATTCATTGTTTTGTACTAATTTTTTAGAAAATTAACAAATATTTTCAAAAATACAATCGATTGTATTCTAATTTTATATATATTTGTGTCGAACTAATAAAATAATATATCAAACCAAAATTATAAATTACAAGTTTTAAAATCATGAGAAATCTTTACCTATTTTCTATCATTTCAATTTTAATGTTTTTCTGCAAGAGCTGTAATACTGTTGATGTAAAATTCTCAGATTCGAGAGATACAGTTATTGTTAAAGCAAAAGATCAATATGATGAATTATATAATGCTGTTCAATCAAAAATAAATGAGCCCAAATTTATGCCTCGAACTATTAATAAAGATGGTAGTCGTAAATTGGTTTCGAGATATGATTGGACTAGTGGCTTTTATCCTGGTTCATTATGGTATTTACATGCTTTAACGGGTGAATCAAAATGGGAAACTAGGGCTTTAGAATATACTAAAAAGTTAGATACTATTCAGTATTGGGAAGACAATCATGATATAGGGTTTATTATTGAATGTAGTTACGGAAATGCTTTAAAAGATACCCCTTCAAAAGAATTTGAAAAAGTTGTAGTACAAGCAGCTAAGTCACTTTCAACGCGATTTCATCCTAATGCAGGAATTCTTCAATCTTGGGAGAAAAATAAAAAATGGGATTGCCCTGTAATTATTGACAATATGATGAATTTGGAATTACTATTCCATGCTTCAAGAATTACTGGCGACTCTACCTATTATAACATTGCTGTATCGCATGCAAATAAAACAATTGAAAATCATTATAGAAGTGACTATAGCTCGTATCATGTATTAAATTACGATACAGAAACAGGAGAAATTTTAGATAGAAATACCCATCAAGGTTATTCAGATAGTTCTTCTTGGTCTAGAGGACAAGCTTGGGGATTGTATGGTTTTGTTGTTTGTTATAGAGAAACAAAAGATCCAAAATATTTAAATCAAGCTGTAAAAATTGCAGAATTTATTGAAAATCATCCTCAATTACCTAAAGATAAAGTTCCGTATTGGGATTATGATGCTCCTAAATCAGAAAACACATTAAGAGATGCATCTGCAGCTGCTATTACAGCTTCAGCACTATATGAGTTAAGTACTTTAGTAAAAGATCAAAAAGAAAATTACTTAAGCTTTGCAGATTCAATTATGCTTAGTTTAACATCTCCAAGTTATTTTGCAGAAAAAGATAGTAATAGTAACTTTATAATAAAACAATGTGTAGGAAGTTTACCTCATAATGTTGAGTTGAATGTTCCTTTAAATTATGCTGATTATTATTTTTTAGAAGCGTTATATAGAAGTAAAAATTTGAATTAATTTTAATGAAAAAAATATTTGTAATATTTGTATTATTATCCATTCCTTTAATTTGTAAGGCTCAAAATAATAGAGATCTTTGGGTTAATGAATTAATAAAAATGACTGACCCTATACTTAAATCTTTAAGTAAAGATCAATTAAAAGCTACAATGCCAGTTGAGCAATCTAGTTTTGAATATGGAGATAGAAAACCTTTTGCACATTTAGAAGCATTTGGAAGGCTAATGGCAGGTATAGCCCCGTGGCTTGAACTAGGAACTGATACAACTTTAGAAGGAAAACTGAGAGCAAAATATATTCAACTTTCTCATAAAGCAATTCAGAATGCTGTGAACCCTAAAGCAAATGATTACATGAATTTTTCTAAAGGAAATCAACCGCTAGTCGATGCTTCCTTTTTAGCTCAAGCATTTTTAAGAGCTCCTACTCAATTGTGGGAGCCTCTTTCAAATGAAACCAAACAAATGGTGATTGAAGCATTCAAACAATCTAGAACAATTTCTAATATTCCATACAATAATTGGCTTCTATTTACCGGAACAGTTGAAGCTTTTATGTATAAATTCACAAATGAAGCAGATTTTATGCGAATAGAATATGCAATTAATAAACACATGGAATGGTATGTTGGAGATGGACTTTATGCCGATGGAGAATATTATCACTGGGACTACTATAATTCGTTTGTAATTCATCCAATGCTAATTGATATTCTCACCACATTACAACAAACAAAAAGCCCATTGAAAGGAAAATATGATACTGTACTAAAAAGAGCTCAACGTTATAGCATTATTCTTGAAAGACAAATTTCTCCCGAAGGTACATTTCCAGTAGTTGGAAGATCAGCGATATATAGGTTTGGAACATTCCAAGCATTAGCACAATTGGCTCTTCTAGAAAAATTACCGAAAGAACTTTCTAATGGTCAAGTCCGGTCAGCTTTAACAATTGTTTTGAAGAGATTACATCAGGCAAAAGGTACCTATGATAAAAATGGTTGGCTTCAAATTGGTGTTGTAGGGCATCAGCCAATGATGGCTGAACCTTACATTTGCACTGGAAGTCTGTACCTAACTTCATTAAGTTTCTTACCTTTGGGGTTGCCTGCTGATCATCCATTCTGGACATCGAAAGCTGAAGAATGGACAATGCAAAAAATATGGAAAGGAAACCCTTCTGTAAAAAGAGATCATTTTTCAAATTAAATAAATCTATAATAATGTTTTAAACCATTAAAAATGAGCAATAATAAAGTAACCATACACGATATCGCTAGAGAGATGAATATCAATAGTTCTACTGTTTCTAGAGCGTTGAATGATAGTGATAGGGTTACTCAAAAAACAAAAGATAAAATTATTGCAAAGGCAAATGAGCTTGGTTATAAAAGAAATTTACTAGCTTCTAATTTACGTAAAAATAAAACAAATACTATAGGAGTAATTGTCCCTAGAATTTCTCGTCATTTCTTTTCTTCAGCTATTGCAGGTATTGAAGAAACTGCTTATGAAGAAGGGTATAATGTTATGATTTGTCAATCTTTGGAAGAACTTGAAAGAGAACAAAAATTAGTAAAATCATTAATCGCAAATAGGGTTGATGGAGTATTAATCTCTATTTCAATGGAAACAATGAATAGTACTTACTTGCAAGAGCTAAATAAAGAAGGAACTCCCCTTGTTTTTTTTGATAGACATTTTGATTTAGAAGATAATAGCAAAGTTCTTATTGATGATTTTCAAGCTGGTTTTGACGCTACGGAACACTTAATTTTACAAGGTTGTAAAAATATTGCTCATTTATCAGGACCTCAAAAATTAGAGATTTATAAAAATCGTTACAAAGGTTATAAAGCTGCTCTAAAAAAATACCATATTTCTTTAAATGAGAAATTGATTATTAGTTCTAAATTAATGGAAAAAGACGGAATTGAGTCTGCTAAAAAATTACTTTCATTACCAATAAACATAGATGGAATTTTCTCTGCAAACGATACCTCAGCTATAGGAGCAATAAAACACTTGAAAAAAGTAGGAGTTAAAATTCCAGAAGATATTGCAATTGTTGGATTTAGTAATGAACCTATTTCATCTGTAATTGAGCCTTCGTTAACTACAATAGATCAATCAGGTTTTGAAATTGGAAAAATAGCAGCCGATTTAATATTGTCGCAAATTAATAATAAGTCTAGAAAGCCTATACCGAAAACCATTATACTAAAACCAACCCTAATAAAACGTAATTCTTCAAAAAAAATAAGCAATTAGTCTAACTAAAATAATTAAAAATGTTTTTTGAATTAAATATAATTATAAAGAAAAGTATTTTAAGTCTCTTGGTTATTCTTTTAATAGGGTGTCAACCTCAAAAAAATACAGAGAATAATTTATCCACTAAAAAACCCAACGTACTTATTATTTACCCAGACCAATTAAGACGTTATAGTGCCGGATTTTGGTCTGAAGATCCCTATAAAAATCACGTAATAGGAAAGCCTGACCCAATTGTAACTCCAAACATTGATAAATTAGCAAAAAACGGTGTTGTATTCACTCAAGCCATTAGCAATTATCCTTTATGTAGTCCTAACCGTGGAATGCTACTATCTGGTATGTACCCTGAACAAAATGGTATTTGGAATAATTGTAGAAAAGATAGAGATGATAGTTTGAAAGATGAAATTTCTACAATTACAGATTTGTTTTATAACGCAGGATATAATACATCATATTTTGGAAAATGTCATTGGTTGAAAACAGAACCTCTATTTGATGGAAAAGGAAATTATGTAGGTACTAATAAGGCTCCAGGAGGAAATTATGTGAATTCATACGATACTTACGTCCCAGCTGGTGCCGCAAGACATAATATTGAATATTTTTTTCAATCTCTTAAAGATGAACACTATAATCCACATGTTTATTCGAATGATCCAAATACAATAGAAGGAAAAAAAGATGGTGAACTTTTTTTGCCTAAAGTTTATTCTCCCAAAATTGAAGCTGAAAAAATTGTAGATTATCTTCAGAATAATAATACTCAAAGAGATTCAACTAAACCTTTTTGTATGATTTGGGCATTAAATCCTCCACACAATCCTTGGGACGATAAAAATACAGAGATGGAGGTTTTAAGAAAGTATTATGATTCTGATAAGTATCCTAAAATTGATACTTCATTAGTAGTTCGTAAAAATGCTGATTTAAAGGCTGCTCAATATGCGCGTAACTATTTTGCGGCTGTTTCAAGTGCGGATACCTATATTGGAATTGTATTGAATGAACTAAAAACAATGGGTGCTCTAGACAATACTATAGTTATCTTAACTTCTGACCATGGAGAGATGCTGGGTAGTCATGGGTTGCAGGGTAAAAACGTGCTTGAAATGGAAGCAATTGCAGTACCTTTTATTGTTCACTGGCCAAATAGAGTTAAAGCTAACATAAACGATATACTTTTAAGTGCTACTGATATTTTACCAACAACAATGGGTTTAGCAGGATTAGATGACAAGATACCTTCTGAAGTGCAAGGAACCAATTTTGCAAATTCAATTCTAAATCCTTCCTTTAATGATGACAACAGAAGTGATGCTGTACTTTTAATGCTTAACAACTCGAGAGGTGTTTTAACAAAAAGATATACCTTATGCGTTCAAGAAGAAATGAATAAAGGAGCAAAAGAAGAATTATATTTAATTAATTCTTTTGTATATGATAACCTTAAAGATCCATATCAGCTAAATAAAATTAGTTTAAATGAAAAACCAAAGGTGGCTAAAGAACTTCTAACTAAGTTAGGTAAATTACTGCAAAAGGCGAATGATCCTTGGTTTCAAAAAAGGAAGCATGATACTATTATTCTATACCCAAAACAATAATTTTTTTTGAGACTTTTATGCTAAAAAAGCATCTATTATAGAATCTACTTAGTTTTTTTTAAGCTAGCCATATTTAAGTATCTCTATTTTAGAATTACTAACACATGTTTTAAATTTAAAATTTGTAACTACCTGGTATTTAAATATTAGATTAAATGGGTTCTCATTAATAATAATAATTTTTTTAAAATGTGTGCGCGCACATTTTTTTGATTTTTTATGGCTATATAAAAAAAATGTAATATATTCGTTTGGTATTACAATCGATTGTATTTAAAAAAGCATTTTTTTTAATCATTAATACAATCGATTGTATTTTAACTAACAAATTAACTAATATTTTAAATTATGAAGAAACAGTATTTCAAATGGATGTTCTCCTTGGCTCTCCTATGTTGTAGTTTTACAATGCAGAGTCAAGAAATTACTATTGCAGGTAAGGTTACATCAGCAAGTGATGGAGAGCCATTGCCCGGAGTAAATGTAATCAATTTGGGAACAAAAAATGGTTCCACAACAGGATTTGAAGGAGACTATTCCATCAAAGCCAAAAAAGGAGATGTTTTAGAATTTTCATACATAGGAATGAAAACAGTCGCCATTTCTGTAAATGAAAAAACAATTATTAATGTTCTTTTACAAGAAGATGCCTCTGAGTTAGACGAGGTTATAGTTGTAGGGTATGGTAAACAAAGAAAAATAGACATTACAGGGTCTGTTTCTTCCATATCGTCAAAAGAAATTACAAGAGCGCCTGCGGCTAATTTAGCGAATTCTTTAGCAGGTAAACTTACGGGAGTTATTTCAACTCAAAGAAGTGGTCAACCTGGGTTTGATAGCCCTTCATTTCTTATTAGAGGTGCTAGTTCTTTTGGAGATAATTCTCCATTAATATTAGTAGATGGTATTGTGAGATCTTTTAGTAGAGTTAATCCAAATGAAATTGCAAACGTAACCATACTTAAAGATGCTGCATCAACTGCAGTATATGGTGCAAGAGCTGCAAATGGTGTAATTTTAATTACAACCAAGCGTGGGTCAAGTAATCAAAGTAGTTTTGAATATACAAGTACTTATAGTTGGCAAACCCCTACAATTAGACCTGAATTTATGAATTCAGGAGAGTATTCTGAATATATAAATATAGCACGATTAAATGATGGAGACAATCCAAAATACACACCTGAAGAAGTTCAAGCATTTAAAAATGGAACTGCACCAAATACTGATTGGTGGGATGAAACGGTAAATGGTAAAGGTATAACAGAACAACATAATTTATCTGTAAATGGCGGTAATGAAAAAACCAAATATTTCTTATCTTTTGGGTATTTAAATCAAGAAGGTTTACTAAAAACATCAAATTTTAATACTTATAGTGTAAGATCTAATATTGATAATAAAATATCTGATAGAGTAACTTTGTCCGTAGATTTAGCAGGTAGAAAAGAGAGTAGGTTGCAATCAGCTTTAGGACCAGCTGAAGTATTTAAACACATTGATCAAAGTTTACCTACAGTTCCAGCTACTTTTCCTGAAATTGGTGAGGGAGCATTAGGTTGGAATGGTTTAAACGGATCTCCAGTTGTAGATTCTGATTATTCCGGGAAAGATACTAGAGTTTATAATATATTTCAAAGTAATTTTAAATTAAAATACGATTTCGAAAAAATAGATGGACTTTCTGCAACGGGTATGTTTTCATATGACCATACTTCAAGAGAAAATAAAAAATTCATACTTCCGTACACTTACTATTCACAAGATAGAGTAACTGGAGTAATAAGTGCTCATGAAAGTCGCCCTAAAATTGAACTTGATGAATCTAGAAATAAAACTATTCAAAAAACGTTACGTTTTAGTTTAAATTATGATAAAGCTTGGGGAGACCATAATATAAGTGCATTAGCTTTATATGAGCAGACCGAAGGGGAGTATGATTATATCAGCGCTTATAGAGATGGTTTTATATCTCCATCAATAGATCAAATATTTGCAGGAGGTTTGGATAACCTTAAAAATGGTGGTTCAGCCAGTATTAACGCGCGTAAAGGATATGTTGGAAGAGTAAACTATAATTATGCGGGTAAATATTTATTGCAAGCCAATGCTCGTTACGATGCCTCTTTTAATTTTCATAAAGATAAAAGATGGGGAGTATTTCCAGCATTTTCAGCAGGTTGGGTGATTTCTAAAGAAGATTTTCTTACAAATGTAGACTTTATTGATAATTTAAAACTTAGAGCATCTTGGGGGCAAGTAGGTAATGATAGAGTACCTCAATTTCAATTCTTATCAGGATTTAAGTTTAACGGAGGATATGTGATTGGAAATGGGTATCAAAAAGGAATTTTTGATAATAAACCGCCAAATGTTCTAATCACTTGGGAAACTGCAACCTCTACAAATATAGGATTTGATTTTAGTTTATTTAATGGACAACTTACTGGAGAGTTTGATTATTTCACAAAAAGAACAAAAGATATTTTAAGACCAAATACAGCTGCTACTCCTAGTACTTTTGGATCTAGTTTACCAGATGAAAACTTCGCTGTTGTTGATAATCATGGTATTGAGTTGGTTTTAGGACACAGAAAGTCTGTAGGAGATTTTAGTTATAACTTAAATCTAAATGGAACTTTTGTAACAAGTGAGGTAATTGATATGAGAGAACCAGAAGATGTTGAAGATAGAATACGTAAAACTGGTAGACCATTTAGCCAACGTTATGGATTAATTGCTGAAGGTTTATTCCAGTCACAAAGTGAAATTGATAATTGGGCAGACCAAGATGGAAATTCAAATAAATCAATACAACCAGGAGATATAAGATATAGAGATATTAATGATGATGGTGTTGTTGATGGTTTTGATGTAACTCATATTGGAAAAAGTGAAACACCAGAATTAATTTATGGATTTAACGCAGGAGCTAGCTATAAAGGTTTTGATTTAAACTTGATGTTCCAAGGCGCTAGTCGTTTTCAACGATATGTTTTTGTAGATCCATTCGCTTTAGAATCAAATAGTGAAAAAATATTGAAAGATTCTTGGTCTCCTGAAAATACAGATGCTGCTTATCCGAGGCTTTCAATTGGACAAACAAATAATAATGCAAAAGGCTCAACATTTTGGCTAAAAGATGCTTCTTATTTAAGGTTAAAAAATATAGAATTAGCTTATACACTCCCTGAAATAGAGTCAATAACTGATTTAGGAATTAATAAGTTAAGATTTTATTTATCTGGATCAAATTTACTGACATTTAGTAAAATTAAAAATAGAGACCCAGAAGGTCCTTCAGGTAGAGTTACTTTCTATCCTCAAACTAAAAGTCTTTTAGTAGGAGTAAATGTTCAATTTTAAAATAAAACAATTATGAAAAAATATTTAATTATTACAGCTTTTCTAGTCTCTTTAGTTGGATGTAGTGAAGACTTTTTAGACAAAGAGCCATTAGATGTTATATCTAGTAAATCTGTATTTGAAGATGAATCACTTACAGAAGCTTATCTTTATAAATTATATGATTATTTACCTTCTGGTTATGGAGATACAGGATATGGGAAAGAGTATTTATTATCTTCTATTGTTGACGAATCTAGAACTAAAAGTGGATGGATTGCTTCTAATACAACAATAGTTCCTGGATTTATTAGCCCTACAAACAACCCGATTGGAATTTGGGGGAAATCTTACGAAGGTATTAGAAGAGCCAATAATATTGTTAATTCTTTAGAAACATCATCTTTAGATAATAATTTTAAGACTCGTATTAGCGCAGAAGCTAGATATTTAAGAGCTTGGTTGTATTTTGATTTAACAAGACGTTATGGAGATGTACCGCTAATTACAGTAGTTCAAAACTTAGATGATGATTTATTGGTGTCCCAAACCTCAAGAGCTGATATCTATGCTTTTATAGATACAGAACTTGAATCAATTACAGAAAATTTACCATTAAAATCAGATATACCATCAAATGAGTATGGTAGAATTAATAGAGAAACAGCTTGGGCTCTAAGTAGCCGTGCAAATTTATATGCTAGAAACTATCCAAAAGCTGCAGCTTCAGCTAAAAAAGTAATGAATAGTCCAAGTGGATTTACTTTAAATAATAACATAGATGAATTATTTCAATCAGATAGAGGTGATAGCGAGGTAATATTTGAAGTCTTATATGCTAAACCTTTTAAAGGCCATGATTTTGATAGGTATAATTTACCTCCAAGTTTAAGAAGTGACTGGGGTTCTCAAACTAACCCTGTACAAGAATTGGTAGATGATTATGAAATGGCTGCTACAGGTTTACCAATAACTGACCCAGCGTCTGGTTACGATCCAACGCAACCTTTTGTAGGTAGAGATAAAAGATTTTATGCAACTATAGTTTATAATGGAGCTACCTTAAAGGGTAAAGAAATTGATATTGTTTATCCTGATGGTGAAGATGCTTTATTAAAATCTGGTTTACACACAATTACAGGTTACTATATTAAGAAGTATATTGATGAATCACTTCCTTTTGGACCAGCTTTTGGTGACAGCAAAATTAGTTGGAAAGAATTTAGATTGGGTGAAATATTATTAAATTATGCTGAAGCTCAAAATGAAGCTTCTGGTCCAGATGCAACTGTTTACGAAGCGTTAAATGAAGTTAGAATGAGGGCTGGATTACCTAACCTGCCTGCAGGTTTATCAAAATCTGAAATGACAGAGCGTATTAGACAAGAAAGAAGAGTCGAATTAGCGTTTGAAAATCATCGTTATTTTGACTTAATTAGATGGGGAATTGCAGAGCAAGTGCTTCATGATAAGTATTTTCATGGTATGAAAATAACGCGTGATGGCTCGGGAGGTCTTATATATGACCCTACTTTTGAAGTAAATAATAGACCTAAACAAATATTTTTACCAAAACATAATCTATTCCCAATTCCTCAAGGTGAAATTGAAAAGAATTCTAATTTAGAACAAAACCCAGGATATTAATTTAAGATTATATTATTTGAGTTAGTATGATTGAGTTAAGCACTTTGGATTCTTTTGTAATCCAAGGTGTTTTTTTTTAATTCATAATTTTTTAGAACAACTAAAGATTATTGCTTGTATAGTGTGTTTCAAAGTTTATGCTTTTCATGTTAAAGTTGGTTTTATTAACAACAAGAACTGCATAAACCAGTAATAAAACCATTAAAACCTTTAAAAGTATAACTTACAGGTAAAGAAATTTCAATTTCATTATTTAAACATTCTACTTTTCCACATGCCAAGCAGCGGAAGTGAAAGTGATTATGAGAATGATTATTTTCAGTTATTGTACAATTGTTGCAAAGAGCAAAATATTGCTTGCCATCATCTCCAATTATTTTATGTACTTTACCATCTTCACAAAATCTATTTAAAACACGGTAAACAGTTGCTCTATCAATATTAGGATCAATCATGTCTTTTAACATCTCATGACTTAATGCGTAACCAGCTCTTTTTAAAGCTGTTAGTATTTCTGTTTTTGATTTTGTATTTCGTCTTTTCATTTATTGCGACTTTATTGCAATAATTTATTGCAATTATGTTGCAATAATACAAGTAATTATTATTTTTGCCAAAAAAAGCTTCCATAACAGAGCGTGATAATATTTATAAAAATTTTAAATGATGAAAATTAAAACTCCAACTCTTGACCTAATTGCCTTAACTAGTTCTTTAATTTGTGCCATACATTGTGCATCTATACCAATATTGCTTTCATTTTCAACTTTAAGTAGTTTACATTTTTTGGGGAACCATTATGTTGAGTGGATTTTTATAAGTTTTGGTATTGTGTTTGTTTTTATTTCACTTTGGCCTAGTTATAAAAAATATCACCATAAAACTAAACCCTTAATTTTTGCTGTAATAGGTTTTGGATTTATTGCACTAGGTAGGTTGGATTTTTATGAGTTATGGGAAGTAATTAATACAGTAATAGGTGCTGTTATAGTATCTGTAGCTCATTATCTAAACTGGAAACTTTTATCAATTACTAGAAATCATAAGCACTAAATATTTAGCTTTTTTAATTCTACTAATAGCTGTTTTTATAATTTTTCATGAAAAAATATCGTCAAAGAAATAATATTGCATATATATTTTTAGCGCTTTTTATTGCAATTAAAGTGTCTGGACTTCATGTGTTTTTTCATATAGACGATAAAGATCATATAGAAAACTGTGAACTCTGGTGATTATAATTTAATACATAGTTTAACTCCAAGCATAACAAACGATAGTCAAAGTATTATAACAGAACGCTTCGAAATTATTCTTAAAGAAAATATAATAAAAGATTATTGTTTTTTTTGTAATAAAGCAATTGTTATAACTCAGCTTTTTTCTAGACCCCCTCCTTTTTTATAATAAGTTTCAGTATAGATTTATAGTTAATCTAGAGTTTTTTAATACTAAGATAATGTTCATATAAAGGTTCTTTTATAAGAGGCTAATATTTGTGTATTAAGATTATAACTCTTTGCTATAAATTTTTCTATTAGGTAAAAATCCTTACTACAGGATATTTTTTAAATCTTATTAGTATCAAAAAGATGATATATAAAATACTGAGCTTTTGGCTATGTTTTAGTTTTTGCTCAACAACATTTGCACAACAAACTTTAAAAATAAATGGGTTTGTTGTAGATGCCTCAACCTTAGAACCTATTGAAGGAGCTAATATTATAGGTAATAATTTATTTGCAGTCACTACTTCATCAGGAGACTTTAACATAAAAAATGTTACTCAAGGTAATTACACTTTTGAAGTAAGTCATATTGGATATATTCCAGAAATTATAACTGTTCAGGTAACCTCAAGCTTGCAAAAAATTAAAATAGAGCTTAAAGAAAAGGCGACGAATCTTGATGAAATTGTAATTTTTTCAAAATCCAAAAAAAATAAAATGAGAGAAGTTTCTACAGTATTAGTAGAAGTTTCTGAAGAGTTTCTTAATAAAAACAGGGGAAACAGCTTAATGCAAACCCTAAAAAAAATACCAGGTGTAAGTACTATAAATATTGGCTCTGGTCAATCTAAACCTGTTATAAGAGGATTGGGGTTTAATAGGGTTTCAGTTGTACAAAATGGAGTTAAACATGAAGCGCAACAATGGGGTAATGATCACGGGTTAGAAATTGATCAATACGGTATTGAAAATATTCAAATAATTAAAGGACCAGCATCATTGTTATATGGTTCGGATGCTATAGCTGGTGTAGTAAATATTAAGCCATCAAAAATTCCTCTCATAAATTCATTTAAAGGAGAAGTAAATTTATTAGGTGAAAGTAATAATGAACTATTAGGGTTTTCTATAGGTTTAAAAGCTAGAAAAGATAAGTGGTATTATGGATCTCGTTTAACCTTAAGAAATTATGGAGATTATAAAGTCCCCACTGATAGGATAAAGTATGACAATTATATTTTTGAATTGAATGATAGGTATTTAAGGAATACTGCAGGAAAAGAAACTAATTTAAGTTTTAACATTGGTTATACTGATAACAAAGTAAAATCTGAAACTTTTATTAGCAATGTAAATGCAAAGAATGGCTTTTTTGCAAATGCTCATGGGTTAGAAGTTAGAACATCTAAAATAGATTATGATCGTTCAAATAGAGATATTCAGCTTCCTTTTCATAAGGTCAATCATTTTAAAATTACCAATAATACATCCATTATTAGCGGGCAGCATACTTTTTATGTTGATTTAGGTTATCAAAACAATATTAGAGAAGAGTATGCAGAACCAGTACCTCACGGATATATGCCTAAACCTTCATCTACTAAAGAGCGAGAATTTAATAAAAATACTTACACTTTAAATGTGAGAGACTCTTTTAAACCCAACAATTATAATACAATTGTGGGGGGATTAAATTTGGAACTTCAAGATAATTCTATTGGAGGATGGGGGTTTTTAATACCTAAATACAAGCGACTTACAGCAGGTGTATTTGCTTGCAACCAATTAAAAATTAATTCAAGATTGCATTTTCAAGCAGGGTTACGCTATGATTACGGATTTATAGACACTAAACCTTATTTTGATTGGTATCCTTCTATTATAAAAAACAATACAACAACGTCTTATGTTTATTTACAAAGATCTCAGGATAAATTGTTAAATTTTGAGAACTTTAGTGCATCTACAGGGGTAAGCTATATTAGAGAAAATACGACTTATAAAATAAACTTAGGAAAGAGTTTTAGGGTGCCTTTGGCTAATGAATTAGCTTCTGATGGTGTTAATTATCACATGTACAGATATGAAAAAGGAAATCTGAATTTAAAAGCAGAAGAGTCTTATCAATTAGATATTGATGTTGATCATAACTCAAAGCTCTTCAATTTAGGATTAAGTCCTTTTGTAAATTTTTTCAACAATTATATCTATTTAAACCCAACACCAAATTATTATGAAACCCTACAAATTTATCAATACACTCAAAGTAAAGTGTTTAGGGTAGGTGGAGAAATAAAACTGAGTACCACTTTGACTGAAAATATAGAGCTTAAAGCATCTGGAGAATATGTTTTTTCAAAACAAACAAGTGGTGAAAAAAAAGAATTTACGCTACCCTTTTCACCGCCATTATCAGGATTATTCGTAGTTAATTTTAAGGTAAAAGACTTTTTTATTTTTAAAAAACCAACAGTAATTTCCAATTATAGAATAACAGCTGCACAAGATGATATAGTACCTCCAGAAGAAAAAACAAAAGGATATCAAGTTCTACATATGTATTTTTTGGCTGAAATGAATTTTTTAAAACAAGAATTACCAGTAGAGATGAAGTTAAAGCTTGATAATGTGTTTAATACAAAATATTACAATCATACAAGTTTTTACAGATTAATAGATGTTCCAGAAGCTGGTAGAAATATATCTGTATCGTTAACAATACCATTTTAAATATAATTAAATACAAACAATAATAATTAAGAACAAACATTATGAAATTAAAATTTAAACTTTTAGCAATCATTGTCTTTTTAGGAATCTTTTTACACTCTTGTGATAATAATGATGACACATTAGATTATGGAACCGATATTAATCCTGAAAGGTTTGAAAATATCGAAATTGGAAATGGAGATTTTAAAGTCCCGCAATTTAATACTGACCTACATATTCAATTTGATTATAATGGAAAAAGTAAGGTAAAAAAAATGTATTTTGATATTAACCCTATAGATGTAAGTGAACCAGCTTCTAATGAGGGTAAATGGACAGTTACCAACTATTTGGTGCCAGAAAAATATTATAAAGAGCAAATTAATCCTCATGTACATCATCACGTATATTTTGATCCAAACAATAAACATTTCCCTTTGCTTAGACCTTCTAAAGGAATCTATAGTTTAAAAATTACTGTGGTAGAGGAAGGTAATTCTGAAAGCGTTATAACAAAGGAATTTGAAATTGTTAAAAAATTCTCAGATGTTGAAATAGGACATGATAATCAAATTGAGTATGGAAATAATGAGCTTCATACAGAATTTACATATGATGGTGGTAATAATACTATTAGTGAAATTAAGTACGAACTTTGGTTTGAAGAGTGGAGAAATGATAAAAACGTTCCTGTAGGTAGTTGGGATAAAGAATTAATAGTACTTCCAAAAGAGTTATATGAAAACAAAAAAAATCCTAATATTCATTATCATTTACCCATTAATCCAGAATTTCCAATTGGTGGTTATTGGCTTAACATTTATGTAAAAGAATCTGGTGAAAATGAAGATTTTAAATTATCAATCCCATTTAGTATTGTAGAATAAAAAATTAAAAAAATGAAATTAATACTAAAGTATATTTCCTTATTATTTTTAATCCTATATGTTACTTCATGTTCTAATGAAGATAGTGTTAATAAAGATGAGGAAAAGCCAACTATAAGTTTAAATTATTCTGAAGGGTTTCCAAACTCTTGTACAGAACTTGTAAAAGGAGAAACTTATAATTTTAAAGCAAAAGTAACCGACAATATAGAACTAGCTTCTTATAGTTTAGATATTCATCATAATTTTGATCACCATACACACGATGATCAAGGAACTCAATGTCAATTGAGTTCAACAAAATTAGCCATAAATCCATTAATTTTTATGGAAAATTATTCCATAGAAAATGGATTAACAAGTTTTGAAATAAATATTACTCTAACAATTCCTGATGATATAGACGCAGGAGATTATCATTGTCAATATTCTGTTACAGATAAAATAGGTTGGCAATCTAGAACATCAGTTGATATAAAGATTATTGAAAGCAACTAAAAAGCTCCCCCTTTCTCATATGGCAAAGGGGGTTTTTTTAATGTTTTTTTGAAAGAGGACGTTTAAATATACTCAATTCATAACTATAACTCCTAAAATATTTAATAGAGAAAATTGGAAAGATAAATAGTTTATAAGTTAAATAATTCCAAAAATATTAAATACGATTGTCTAATAGATAAGATGGGTTATTTTGTGAAAATAAATGTAATTATTAAAATTCTATAAATAAAGGGCTTGTGAGGTGAGGTGTAATAGTGGAGACGCCGGAAGATTAGCGGGTTCACATTAATAATTGCCCTAATACTACAAAAAGGGTAAGGTAGTCAACAAAATCAATGCATCACCTTGTATTTTGAGTAATCTATTTATTGAATAGTATTTAATACAATTTAACGATATGTATAGAATGCTGACTAAATGCTGACTAAACTTTGGTCAGTAACCAAATAACATATAATTTTATTAATCTAAATCCTAGCAGATGGCAACAATTAAATATTTACTGCAAAGTAAATCAGATAGTGCACCAATTTATTTAAGATTATCTATTGATAGAACTACATCATATAAGAGGAAAATTGGACAAACCATTGACTCAAAAGATTGGAGTGGGAGAACAGGGTTACCGAAACAAAACAATACCGATAACAAGGGATTATTAACTAAGTTAAAGAATTTATCTGCTGTAATTCTGAAAAATCTTAACGAAGGTAACAGTTCTGGAGAAATTATTTCGGGTGATTGGTTGCAGCAAAAAATTGATATTCATTTTAAAAGAATTGTTCTCAATGAATTAGATTATTTAACTGTTTATGGAGATAATTTTGTAAAAGAACTAAATTATAGGGTTTCTCAAGATAATAAAAAGGGAGTTTCATTATCAACAAAAAAGAAGTATCAGACAATAGTTAACAAGCTAAAGAATTTTGAAAAGATCAGAGGGAAGAAACTTTTAGTTACCGATGTTGATTTAAAATTTCATAAGGAATTTATGAAGTATTTGAGTGAGGTTGATAAGCTTTCGGATAATACAGTAGGAAGATATCTTAAGGTTGTAAAAACGATATGTTTAGATGCTCAACGGAATGGTATAAGAATAAGTGATCAAATATCCCACTTTAAGGGTTTTACAGTGAAATCACCAATTGTTACGTTGACTTTTGATGAAATTGAAATTATTAAAAAGAAAGAATTTATAAATGAAAATCATAAGATAGCTAGAGACTGGCTTTTGATTGGCTGTTATACAGGGCAGCGAGTATCCGATTTAATGAGAATGAATAAAAATATGATTCAACGTATTCAGAATTTTGAGTTTATAGTTTTGACACAAACTAAAACAAATAAATTAGTTCAAATACCAATTCATCAAGAAGTGAAAAATGTTTTAAATAAACGTAAAGGGGAATTTCCTCCATTGTTTAATAATTTATTGGAAACAAATAATGTTTTGTTTAATAGATACCTAAAGCAGCTTTGTGAAATTGCAGAGATTAATGAAGTGGTAGAAGGAAATAAATACAATTCAGAAACCGATAGATATGAAAGTGGAAAATACGAAAAGTATAAATTGATTTCATCTCATATATGTAGGAGAAGTTTTGCGAGTAACTTTTATGCGAATAGAAAATATCCTACCCCGCTACTTATGAATATAACAGCTCACAGCACAGAGAAAATGTTTTTAGAGTACATTGGGAAGAAACCAATTGATTATGGATTGCAGTTGGCTGAAATTTGGTCAAAAGAAGCTGTTAAAGGAAGTGACGAGGTAAGTGTTCAATTAGTATCAAACAATTTAAAAGTAATTGAATGATGGAATATATTCAACTAAACAAATTCATTGACTTATTAAAATATCAATTAATAGATGATAATACATTTTGTGATTTTTTAGAGGATTTAAATAATCTAATTCAAGAATTGAAAAAAGAAATTAAGGTCAATTGGAATCAGGCTAAAAACAAAGATTATAGACGTTATGCGAATGAGGAAATAATCACTTTGCAAAAATTTTTTGAAGATCCTGCTCTTAAAGTTACGCGTGAAATGATAAGCAAATATTTTTTTAATACAAATACAAAATATTATAGAATTGATGATATTTTGAAAATGCATAAAGAAACAAAATTATATGAAGATTTGTCTTTTCCTCATATGAGAGCAAATGATCAAAGGCTATTAGAATATTATTATGATATTCAAAGAGATTTTTTAGGATTTACTAAGTCATATTTTATTACAGAAATAATTAAATGTTTTAAATTTTATATGGAAAAAGTAAAAGAGGAAGATTTTCCTGATTTTTTTAAAAGTCTTGATGATTATAAGAAGTTTGAAATTTATGTAAAGAAAGAAATTATTACACCACTTGCTGATTTAAGTTATCTTTTTCAGCGTATGTTGAGAGAAGATAAAATTATTAAAATACCTCATAAGAAGTTTATGTTTTGGTTAAAAGAAAGTGATTTTATAAAAGAAAAGCAGTTTGATGAGTTACTAAAAAACGGCTGTTTATTGACTGAATCGAAGTCTAAATCTGAAGAAAGAATTAATAAGTATAACAATATTTTCTTTTAAAGTATTCATAATTCAATTCACTTCCGATTTATCGGAAAAAACTGCCATTAATCGGAATAGAATACTGTTGAGATTTGCAGAAGGTTTAACAATTAAAACTTTCGATAATGAAAACTATTCAATTTATTCAAGTAACTCCAGAGCAACTACAAGATGGTATTATTAAAGCCATCAACTCTAAGATAGAGGATTTAAAAAAGAATTTCAAGCCAAAAGAACCAGAAGAGTATCTCACACGTAATGAAGTAGCTCAGATGTTTAAAATTGACCTTAGTAGTGTTCATAACTGGACCAAGAAAGGGAAATTAAAAAGCTATGGTATTTCTGGTTCAGGAAGAATTTATTATAAGAGGAGTGAATTAGAGAATTTATTAATTCAAATAAATGCAAATTGATGGGCTATAAAAAGGAAGAGTCCATTAATTTAAAAGGAAGAGGCTTTATAAAACGAAGTTTGAAAAATAACATTGAATTATCTTCTGAAATTTCTTTAGACAATAGTTTATCAATTCTTCAAAAGTTTGTAGGAAGAGGTGAAGTAAAAGGTTTCAAATTTACTCAATTGATAAAGACTAATAAGGCTTTTTTGTACAAAGTGGATTCAGGTAAT
>Ga0193953_1000164_pt1 | contig 37352 bp, 29 predicted proteins | sample BB_4_MG_FD_140325 | JGI IMG/M metagenome (GOLD analysis project Ga0193953, IMG submission 140325) | Microbial mat bacterial communities from the Broadkill River, Lewes, Delaware, United States - BB_4_MG | ecosystem: Environmental > Aquatic > Freshwater > River > Microbial mats | place: USA...
ATTGATCCGTGTACCATGGTATGGGGACGTTACATTAATGATGAAGATATTCGGTTGAAAAGGAAGGTCTGTATTATTGGTGAGAAAGTATATGAGGTGATGTTTGATAAGGATGAAGATCCGGTAGGGCAATACATTCGTGTGAATGGGGTCTATTTTATGGTAGCTGGTGTATTCCGGTCAAATAATCCTCAGATTAATATTGGAGGGAATAAAAAGGAGACCATCTACTTGCCCTTTACGGCCATGCAACAAACCTTCAATTTCGGTGACCAGGTGCATTACTATGCCTTTGTGGCCAAAGATGGCTTGTTGGTATCGGATTTGATGGATCAAATGAAACCCATTCTTCAAAAAAAGCACAAACTGGCACCAGATGATGATGAGGCCTTTGGTCAGTTCGATTTGGCCAATCAAATCAAAATGATGGCTTATATTTTCCTGGGCATCAATATTCTGATTTGGGTGGTTGGTATCGGTACTTTGATTGCCGGTGCAGTTGGTATCAGTAACATCATGCTGGTAATCGTGAAGGAACGTACCAAAGAAATCGGTATTCAGCGGGCTATCGGTGCTCGTCCCTGGGTGGTTATTAGTCAGATATTAACCGAATCAGTCTTTCTGACTACCATGGCCGGATTCATAGGCCTGGCCTTTGGCACCTTTGTTCTCTATTTAACTGACATGGCTATTGACGCCTCTCGTGCGAATGTCGTCACCGAAGAGGAAACCTTCTTTTTGAATCCGGGCGTTGGGCTACCGCTGGCAATCTCGGCCTTGACAATGCTCATTTTAGTGGGCCTCATTGCCGGGTTGGTCCCTGCCATGAAAGCCGTTCGCATTAAACCCATAGAAGCTTTAAGACACGAATAATAGTTAAAACACTAAACTTTATAAAAATGAAAAAGGTATTTAAAATATTCATGATTTTGGTAGTTTTTGCCCTGGTAGGATGGGTAGGATTTTATGTGTACAATCAATCCAAACAGGATCCGGTTGTGTATGAAACGGAATCGGCTGAAGTCACCGATATCATAAAGAAAACAGTTGCCACTGGATCAGTGGTGCCACGCAAAGAAATTGAAATCAAACCGCAGGAATCAGGCATTATTACCAACTTATATGTGGAGCCGGGTGATGTCGTTAAACGGGGTGACCTCATTGCTAAAATTCAAATTATTCCGGAAATGGTTCAGGTGAACAGTGCTGAGTCACAATTGCGCAAAGCCCAGATTAGTTTGAAAAATGCAGAGGTGGAATTCAAGCGTAAAAAAGAATTGTATGATACAGGCGTTATTCCTGAATCACAGTTTCTGGAGGAGGAATTGAAATTTGAAACAGCAAAGGCGGATCAGGAAGCGGCGGATAATCATTTGCAATTGATTAAAGAAGGGGTCACCCGTAATATGACCGGGCAAACCAATACTTTGATCCGATCTACCATTAACGGTATGGTGTTAGATGTGCCTGTGGAAGAGGGTAACTCAGTGATCAAGAGTAATACTTTTAACGATGGTACTACAGTTGCCATGGTAGCCGACATGGGTGAAATGATTTTTGAAGGGAAAGTGGATGAAACAGAGGTTGGTAAGATCAAACATGGCATGGATCTTCTACTATCTATTGGCGCCATCGAAGATGAAAAATATGAGGCTTTTCTTGAATTTATTGCGCCTAAAGGAGTGGAAGAAAACGGAGCCATTCAGTTTGAGATTAAAGCGGCTGTAAAACTGAAAGAAGACCAGTTTATCCGTGCCGGATATAGTGCAACAGCTGATATAGTGTTAGATCGTCGTGATAGCGTGATGGCTATCAAGGAGAAATTAATCACTTTCAGTAACGACTCGGCTTTTGTGGATGTGGAAACAGCTCCGCAAGTATTTGAGAAACGTCAGATTCAAACAGGTTTGTCCGATGGAATCAAAATTGAAATATTGGAAGGTATCGCTAAAGAGGATAAATTGAAAATTCCGAATAGCTAATATCAAAAAAAATGATATTTTTAATAGTTTTTTCATAGTTATAATGCCCGGAATTCGTTCCGGGCACCCAATTACCTGAAGAGAATAACCAATAGGGGCGACCCTTGGTTTAAAAACCTTAACATTATGATACGAAAAGCTTTTTTCGCCATAGCTGCCTTGGGCCTTTTTGCAGCTGGAGTGAATGCACAGGAACAATCAACTGAACAATGGTCACTGGAACAGTGCATTAATTATGCACATGAGAATAATATTACCATTAAGCGGCAGCAATTAAATGTTGAATATCGTCAAAATCAGTTGAAGCAGTCAAAATATGATATGCTGCCTGATTTAAATGCTGATTTGTCTGCACGGTTGAGCTACGGATTATCCTGGGATCCTGTTAAAAAGGATAACTATGATCAGACAAGTCATAATGTGACGCCTTCGTTGTCTAGTAGGGCTTCACTTTTTGAAGGACTGTCCAAGAAAAAGGCGGTTCAAAAAGAAAAATACAATCTCTTATCTGCTGAGGAAGATATTAAAAAAGTGGAAAATGACATTATGCTTTCCATCACCCGACAGTATTTGCAAATTCTATTTGACAAAGAGTTGCTAAATGTAGCAAAAGAGCAACACGAGGTATCAAAATTGCAAATGGAACGAACTAAGAAATTGGTAGATGCAGGTAGTCAGGCAATGGGTAGTTTTCTGGAAATTAAATCTCAGGCAGCCAAAGAGGCTTTGAATGTGACACAGCAAGAGAACAATTTGGGAATATCTATCTTGAATTTGGCACAATTGCTAGATTTGGAGAGTCCTATTGGCTTTGATGTGCAGTCGCCCACGATTCCTGAAATGGGTGAGTTTACTCCCGATTTACCTCGATCCATCTATGCTACAGCGGTCGAGATCATGCCGGAAATTAAAAGTTCTGAATATGGTGTTGAGAGTAAGGAAAACGAGCTGATGGAAGTAAAAGGGAGTTATTATCCCAAATTATACCTTAGCGGTGGATGGAACTCTGGTGCCTATTATTCGGAAGGTGGAGAGGATAATAAACTTTTTACTCAGTTAAAAGATAATAGACAGTATTACATGGGATTGACTTTAAGCATTCCAATATTTAACAAGTTCCGTGTAAGAACGGGTGTGCAAAATACTCAAATAAGTTTGAATGATGCCAGGTTCAAACTGGAAGCAGACAAACTTACGCTTCGGAAGGAAATTCAGCAAGCTTATGCCGATGCGTTAGCATCTTATAAGAAATATTTAGCCAGTGAAGAGGCTGTTGACTCCTATAAAGAGTCCTTCCGTTATACTGAGAAGAAATTTAATGTGGGATTGGTTAATTCCGTGGATTACAATGTAGCTAAGACGGATTTCACCAGAGCACAATCAGATCTGTTACAAGCTAAATACGAATATGTATTGCGAACAAAAATTCTTGATTTTTATCGGGGGATTCCGATTCAATTATAGTTACTGCAAGCTTTGATTGGTGTATATATGTTGACATCCGTGAGAATTTTTCTTGCGGGTGTCTTTTTGTTTAAGCGACTTTTTAGATATTTTCTTCCGGGTATTTTGAGGTAAGCGCTTCAACTTCATTGATGATGGCACGAAAGAAGCTGGAAATTGTTATTTTTGTGGCATTAAATAAAAGGCATGGGTAAGATTTTATGTATTGAAACGTCTACGTCGGTATGTTCGGTGGCGTATAGTGAAAATGGGGAAGTAGTTGCATCGGAAGAGTTGTTCCAGGTTAATTCACACGCAACAAATTTGACGGTTTTAATCGAAAAGTTGTTTGACAGAGACAACTTGCCAACACTACAGGAAATCGATGCTGTGGCTGTTTGTAGTGGTCCGGGTTCCTATACTGGCTTGCGCATTGGTGTTTCAACTGCCAAGGGGATTTGTTATGCCATTGATAAACCATTAATCGCCATAGATTCAATGGTGGCTCTTACTTATCCGGTTGCCACTAAACAAACGCAGGAGCAATCACCATCAACACTTTATTGTCCCTTAATGGATGCACGTCGGATGGAGGTTTATACTGCGTTATTTAATAACAAGATGGAAATGGTGGAAACCGTTTCTGCCAAAATTGTGGATGAAACGACTTTTGCCCCTGTTTTGGATAAGCAGTCAGTTGTGTTTTTTGGGAATGGAGCCGGGAAATGCAAAGAAGTGATAAATCATAAAAATGCGATCTTCCTGGATGAATGCCATCCGTTGGCTAAAAATCTTGCTCAGATAGCGTGGGAAAAGTATCAGAATAAGCAGTTTGAAGATGTCGCTTACTTTGAGCCCTTTTACCTGAAAGACTTTGTAGCCACAACGCCTAAAAAAAAGGTCTTATAGATAGAACAGATAAGTGCTGTTTCGTGTTTAATTGTCATAGGTATGTAGAATCAACAGTATGATTCCGTACTAAAACTATTAAATTATGAAGCAGATGGCATTATGTATGGTTTCTTTGATGACCTTCCTGTTTTCACTTCAGGGAAAGGAAATCCCCCGATATCCATTAACTGATCATTCGTCTTATCATCATGGTGAAGAGCTGGCGTTCACCTTAAGTTATGGCATTATCACTGGAGGGATGTGTTACCTCACGGTGAAAGATACCCTGTTAAATAATCAAACAGTTCAGCATGTTGTAGCAAGGGGTGAAACAGTCGGTGTGGCCGATGTGTTGTATAAAATACGCGACCGCTACGAAAGTTTCATTGATCCGGAAACCAGTCTGCCTGTAAAAGCTGTCCGCAGTATTCGTGAAGGCCGATATCGATATTTTAATGAAGTGCTTTATGACCGGGATTCGTCACAAGTAATGAGTAAAAAATCCGGTATTCATCAAGTGCCTGATGGGATTCTGGATATTTTATCGGCCTTTTTCTATGCGCGAAATCATAAGTTCAATGATGATTTGGTAGAGGGAGAGATGATCGAATTTATGACGTACTTTTCGGATGAGCTGTTTCCACTGCGTATTCGCTACAGGGGGACTGAAGTTATCAGAACCAATTTTGGCAAGATTGAATGTTATAAGTTTTCACCCATCACAGAAGTGGGTAGAGCATTTAAAACAGAAGATGATATGCAGTTGTGGATCAGCAAAGATGATAACCGGATCCCAATACGGATTAAATTTAATTTGGCTGTCGGTTCTTTTACTTGCGATTTGGAATCATTCAGAGGTTTAAAAAATTCATTTAGCAGTGTGAGGCATTAACTATTTGGTGCTATGATATATGTATAATTCAATAATTATAACAATTCCGTGGAGCTTTATAGTTCGTTTTTATAGCAATTACATTATTTTTGCAGCGCTTTAGAAAATAATAATAATCAGAATTTCAATATTATGGCAACTACAGCTGATTTCAGAAACGGGATGTGCATTGAGTACAATGGACAATTATTCTTTATTGTTCAGTTCCAACACGTGAAGCCCGGTAAAGGAGCTGCTTTTGTAAGAACTAAGCTAAAAAATGTTTCTACAGGAAAAGTGATCGAGAACACCTTTAATGCTGGTGTTAAAATAAACGAAGCTCGAGTAGAGCGTCGTCCGCATCAATTTTTGTATAACGATGATATGGGCTACCATTTCATGAATGCTGAAACATTTGATCAGGTACCGATTAACAAAGAGATTATTGATAATCCCGAGTTATTGAAAGAAGGGATGCAAGTGGAAGTGGTATACCATGCTGATACAGAAACACCATTGATGGTGAATTTACCAACGCATATTACATTTGAGGTGACGTATACTGAGCCTGGTGTACGGGGGGATACTTCTTCAACCAACTCTTTGAAACAAGCAAAAGTTGAAACGGGAGCCACCATTATGGTACCATTGTTTGTAAACACAGGTGATAAAATTAAGGTAGATACACGTGATAAATCGTACGTGGAACGTGTGAAATAATTATTCATACGGTATACTTGAAATCCCCGTCACTTAAATGATAGAGGTCAAATGTCTGGCTTTGTTGTTTATAGTATGTCGGGGTAATTTTTTTTAATTGATAGATATCATAAAAAAAACAGATTAGCTATCATTTTTTTAATATCTTAGTTAATTAATTATTACATGTTGTATGGTTACTCATCTTAAGAAAAAGCGTTTAAGGTTATATAAAGATCGATTAAACATCCTTCTGGATATTGCTCAAACCATTAATGAAGACCATACAATTGACGATTTATTATCGGAATTTGAGATTTTACTGCGGGAGGAATTAGAAGTTGGTAAAGTATTGGTTTTTACGCTTTCCGATAATCAATGGAAAAACTTACTGATTTCAGGTGTTACCCCCGAAGAGGCTGGTATGATTAGTGTTGAGAAAGATTTGCTGCAATACCATACCATTGAAAACATTACAATTTCCCATCCGCCTAATTTAAAGGGCTTTGATGCCGTAATACCGTTGTTTCACCGGTTTCATGCCATTGGATATGTGTTAATTGGTGATATTGAAGAAGAGCAACAAGGGATTAGTCCCACTATCAAGCATCTGAAGTTAATTCAAATCATCTCAAACCTTATCATTGTGTTTATTGAGAATAAACGCATGCAACAGGCATTACTGGAACAAGAAGTGATGAAAAAGGAGATGGAGCTAGCCTCGCGAATTCAGCAACAACTGGTACCTAGTGATGAGCAATTGCCGCAAACACCAAAATTAGAAGTGCGATCGTTTTACCATCCACACATGGGGGTAGGAGGTGATTATTATGATATCTTCCGGTTATCGCGTTATAACATTGGATTTTGCATGGCTGATGTTTCCGGGAAAGGCATCGCTGCAGCGATGTTAATGTCTAATTTTCAGGCTGTCATGCGCTCCTTGTTTTCTTCGGGGATTAATTTGAAAAGCCTGATTCATCAGTTAAATGCGCGTGTGAATGAAAGTGCTAATAATGAGAAGTTTATTACGCTATTTATTGGCCGATATAATTTGTTGACCCGGAAATTGACCTATGTAAATGCAGGTCATTTACCTCCTTTGGTATTCGATAACCGTAAAAAACACTTAGTGCATCTTGAGAAAGGGTGTATTGGACTGGGGATGCTGGATATTGTGCCGTCTATTGAAGTAGGTAAAATTACGGTGCCCAAGGGATCTAAAATATTAGCTTTTACCGATGGTTTGGTAGAATTGGATGAAGGTGATCAGGTAGAGTCGGGATCAGACGAAGTAGAGCAAATCATGTCAAATGGTGAATCCATTGATTCCAATTTTAAGGATCTTCAAAAGGTTATTGATCACCTGCTGGAAAAAGGATCCGTTTTTGATGATATTTCACTGATTGGAATTGAATTTAAATAAGCCTCCGTTGTATATAACAAAAGGGGAAGCTCTGATGAACTTCCCTTTCTTTTTATAGGATACTATTGGTTATTCAGCAATGATTAAGAAATAGTTTTTCTTTCCTTTTTGAACCAAAATGTAGCGGTCATTAAGAAGGGCTGAAGCCTCAATGCAAGTTTCGGCATCTGTAATCTTTCCCTTGTTAATACTTAAACCACCACCTTTTATCGTACGACGTAACTCTCCTTTTGAAGGAAAGACGGAGGCTTTTTCAGCCAATAGCTCAACCACATTAATGCCTGCCCCAATGTCGCTTTTAGCAACTTTGAATTGAGGTACGCCTTCAAAAACAGATAATAACGTACGCTCATCTATTTTCTTTAGTGTTTCGGTGGTTCCTTTGCCAAATAATATTTGAGACGCTTCTACTGCTGCATCATACGCATCACGGCCATGAACCATCACTGTTACCTCTTCAGCTAAACGTTTTTGCAATGGACGCAAGTGAGCAGCTTCAGTTTGTTCTTTTACCAGTGCTTCAACTTCGTTTTGATTAAGCATGGTAAATATTTTTATGTATTTCTCTGCATCGGCATCAGAAGTATTCATCCAAAATTGGAAGAACTGGTAAGGACTGGTTTTTTCAGGATCCAGCCAAACGTTTCCGGATTCAGTCTTTCCGAATTTGCCACCGTCAGCTTTGGTGATTAAGGGACAGGTCATGGCAAAGGCTTCACCTCTTTCTTTGCGGCGAATCAGTTCCGTTCCGGTAGTGATGTTTCCCCACTGATCGGAACCACCCATTTGTAATTTGCAGTTATTATGGCGATATAAATGCAGGAAGTCAAATCCTTGGACCAGCTGGTAAGTGAATTCAGTAAATGACATGCCTTCGCGTGATTCTGCACCCAAGCGTTTTTTTACCGAGTCTTTTGACATCATGTAGTTAACGGTGATGTGCTTACCTATGTCACGGATGAATTCCAGGAATGAAAATTCTTTCATCCAGTCATAGTTATTCACCAACTCAGCACTGTTATCCAGCGCAGAGTCAAAATCCAGGAAGAGAGCCAGCTGTTTTTTCAGGCATTCTTGATTGTGACGCAGATCTGCTTCACTCAACAGGTTGCGTTCTGCTGATTTTCCGGATGGGTCACCAATCATGCCGGTAGCACCACCTACCAAAACAAAAGGTTTGTGTCCGCAGGCCTGGAAATGTTTGAGCATCATGACACCTACCAGGTGTCCAATGTGCAATGAGTCAGCAGTAGGATCAATTCCTACGTAAGCTGAGGTCATCTCTTTTTTAAGTTGTTCCTCAGTACCAGGCATGATGTCATGGATCATGCCTCTCCAATTAAGTTCTTCTACAAAGTTCATTGCCAAACTGTTTTTCAATACAATTGGATATAATAATTGAATTAATCCAAAAAATTACAATTTGACAAAGATAATAATTGCGGGCTGACAATCCTTAGGGAGCGAATAAAACTGACAGAGTGTGAAGTTAATAAATGTCAGGAATCCTGGATCGGGAGATGTTAATAAAAAAAACGGTGCATCAAAAAAACATTGATACACCGGATATTCGATTTTGTTGCTGATCGACCTGGTCAGCTTCCTGATTATTTTCTGAAGTCATAACTGTACATTTTTTCACCTGAGGTTAAACATACCTGATATTTTCCAGCTGGTAGTTTTGAGATATCAAATAAACCAGAGTAAGTACTTTTTGAAGGTAATTCTGAGTTGTACACTTCCTCTCCTTTAACATCGTTGATTTTGATAGTTAATTCATTGTTTAGGAAATTCAAGTGGCTGATGTAAAGCTTGTCACCGGATGTGCGGAAAAATGTACTGGCCTTTTCTTCCTCAGCTAATCTGTTGTCTTCTTTTTTCACTAATTTGTGATCAACTACCGAGAATGACTCAACCACTCTGGCGTTTTTACCGGATAAAATGACTTTGTAATCCCCGTTATCTACCGATGATAGGTCAAACAGTTTCTGAAAAGAATTGGATGACTTTATGCGTGGACTTGAATACAAAGTTTCTCCTGCTTCATTTACAATGGTTACTTTGAAGGCTTCAGAAAATGAATTCTGTGCGGAGACAATGGCATAATCTGTTTTTAAATAAGAATGAATAAACACATTTCCTTTTCCAAATGCGGAAATTGAAAACAGGGCTGCAAAAGCCACGGGTAAAATTCTTTTAAGTAATGTTACTTTTTTCATGTTAATACATTTAAAGTGATTAATAATATTTGAGTACCCCCTTTCTGATTGGGGGACGATGCAAATATAGGTGCTTTTTATTTAAATGCATGTTAAAACAAGGGGGTATTTGTGTTAAAATACGATAAAATAGAATTTGCAACTGTGTTTTTTAGGGGTGTACTCGAAAAAAGAGCTAAAATTTCATGATTTTGCAATGAAAAGAGGGGGTAAGAAAAAAAATAGCTTGTTTTTTTATCAATTCTATTGGAAATAGGGGGAGGCTGATCAAAGCTATTTATAAATAGAGAGCCGGGTTTGCTTTTAAATTGATCGAACAAGTGTTAATGAATGTTTGAAATCTTAACTGGAGGTTAAGTTAAACTTGCAAATTGTAGTTATTCGTGCTGAATTTTGAAATGTGGATACAAAAAATGGCGCTGAGAAACGCCATTTTGATGATTTTTTTCGAATAGTGATTTATGCAATACTCACTTTCTCTTCGAGTAGTTGTAGAGCTATTGCGTGAATCCCTTCACGGTCGAATCCGCACTCGCCGTATAATTCGGTTTGTGTGCCATGTTCAATGAATTTATCAGGAATGCCCAGGCGTTTTACTTTTGAGCAATAACCATTGTCAACCATAAATTCAATCACCGCACTTCCCATACCTCCAATGATAGTTCCATCTTCAATGGTCATCACTTTTTTGTGTTTGGAAAAAATCTCATGTAACAGTGCTTCGTCCAGGGGTTTGACGAAGCGAATGTCATAGTGAGCAACAGAGTGGCCATGAGCTTCTAACTTTTGTATAACCTGTGCTGCTTTTATTCCAATAGGGCCAATTGTAATGAAAGCCATGTCGCTTCCATCTTTAAGTTTTCGACCCGTTCCTATTTTTATTTCTTCCATGGGGCGGCGCCAATCCAGGATAGAGCCATTGCCTCTGGGGTATCGAATGGAAAATGGTCCCTGGTTAGGCAGTTGAGCTGTAAACATCAGGTTACGTAACTCTTCTTCATCCATGGGTGAACTCACAATCATATTGGGTATGCTCCGGAAAAAGGATAGGTCATAAGCCCCATGATGGGTTGCGCCATCAGCTCCAACCAATCCGCCTCGATCCAGGCAAAATACCACATTCAGGTTTTGCAGTGCCACATCATGCACTACCTGGTCATAGGCCCGTTGCATAAATGAAGAGTAGATATTACAAAAGGGTGTGTATCCGGCTATAGCTAACCCTGCTGAAAAGGTAACTGCATGTTGTTCGGCAATGCCCACATCAAATGCCCGATTGGGCATTTTTTCCATCATAAAATTGAGACTACAGCCACTCGGCATAGCAGGAGTGATACCCAGGATGGCCTCATTTTTCTCCGCTAACTCAACGATGGTATGTCCAAATACATCCTGAAATTTTGGTGGTTTCGGATTCGTGGCAACTGCTTCAATGCGCTTACCTGTGGCGACATTAAACTTGGCACCAACAGCATGCCAGGCAGTTTGATTTTCTTCAGCGTATTTATAGCCTTTTCCTTTTTTAGTAATAACATGCAGCACTTTTGGGCCTGAGATGTTTTTTAAATCAGCCAAAACTTTTGTCATATGATGGATGTCGTGTCCATCAACAGGTCCGAAATACCGGATATTAAGCCCTTCAAAAATATTTGTTTGCTTGGTGAGCAACGTTTTTAAAGAGTTGTTCACTTTTGTAATAAACTCCTTGGAGCGCGGCCCTGCCAGTTTAAGCTTTTCTAATCCGCGGTAAATTTCGTGGCGAAACTTATTGTAGGTATGAGAGGTCGCAATGTCTACCAGGTATTCACTTAAACCACCCACATTGGGATCAATGGCCATGTTGTTGTCATTTAAGACGACTAACATATTGGTATTAGCTGCCGACATGTTATTCAGTCCTTCAAATGCCATTCCTGCTGTCATGGAGCCATCTCCAATGACGGCTACCACTTGTTTATCTTTCTCCCCATTTAATTGGGCGGCTGTTGCAATTCCCAAGGCCGCAGATATGGAAGTGGAAGAGTGTCCTACGCTAAAGGCATCATACTCACTTTCAAATATGTTGGGAAAGCCGCTCAATCCTTTAAACTTTCGATTCGTATGGAAGCGGTCGCGCCGGCCGGTTAAAATTTTATGACCATAAGCCTGGTGGCCAACATCCCATATGATTTTATCTTCAGGCGTATTGAAAACATAGTGTAAGGCCACAGTCAATTCCACCACACCCAGGCTGGCACCAAAGTGGCCGGGATTGCAGGAAACTGCATCGATAATATAATTTCTTAACTCTTGGCAAACCTGAGGTAAATCTTCTTCATTGACTTTTTTCAGGTCGGCTGGAATATTAATTGAGTCCAGTAACCGGGTTTTACCGTCCATCATAAAATTGACTGTCTATTATAAATCACTATTAGCGATTGGATTAATTGGTATTGAGAATGCAAAGATAATAAGATTGAAAAGAACACTGTCGTTTATAGTCGCTTTAACTCATATTTATAGTGTATGAACGTAAACTAAGCCGTTTTATTTACTGGTGTGCTTATCTCGGTATCTTATATTTCTGAATGAGCTGTTAACGTGGAACTTCTTTTTGGCAAAAAAGGTAATGATGGGCTTCGCCTCTTTTTAGGTGTAATACTAGGTCGTTTTTTATTTTTTATTAATCTTTGAAATATAAAAACATGAATGTATGAAAAAGAAGTTCTGGGCCGTTTGTAAGTTGTTAATTATTATAATGTTGATTTCGTCTTGTGTGCCGTTGAAACAATTCGAGGAAGAGCAGGCGCGAAATCGCCAGTTGGAAGAGGAGGCCGCTTATTTGCGTGGTGAAAATGATGATTTAACGGTTGGCAATCGGGAATTAGAAGCTGAATTGGAACGATTAAGAAAAGGTGTTTCAGATCTGAAAGAAGAAGTGGGGGAACTGGAAAGGTTCGGTCATCAGAAAGGTGCTCAATATGAAGATTTGTTAGTTAAATACAATCAGGCTTTAAAGCAACTCCAATTAGGAAGTAGTGATGGGGAGTCCAAAGATTTGTTAACCTATTTGCAAAAATTGCAAGATGACCTTCAAAAACGGGAAGATGATTTAATTGATTCGGAACGTGAACTAACAGCTAAAAAGAAAAGCCTGCAAGCCACTATTGCCGAGCTGCAAAATACCCAGCGTCAGATGGAAGCTCAAAATGCTCGCTTGGCGCAACTGGAGCAAGCCCTGAAGCAAAAGGAGGAGGCCATGTTGGCTTTACGTCATAGTGTTAGTGATGCGCTGACTGGTTTTTCGGGTGATGAGTTAAAGGTGCACATGAAAAATGGAAAAGTTTACGTGTCACTGGAGGAGAAATTATTGTTTAAGTCAGGTAGTTATGATGTAAATGCTCAAGGTGCCTCGGCATTGAAAAAGCTCGCGCGTATTCTGGAACAAAACGCTGATGTGGATATTTTGGTGGAAGGTCATACTGATAAAGTGCCTTTTAAGAGTAGTATTCTCGTTGACAATTGGGATTTGAGTGTTAAGCGGGCCACTTCTGTCGTTCGAATTATCTTATCGGGGAGTAATATAGATCCTAAGCGTATTTCAGCTGCCGGCAAAGGGGAGTATTTGCCTGTCATGGATGATGAGACACCACTTGCTTTACAGAAAAACAGAAGGACTGAGATTATTTTGACCCCGCGGTTGGATAAAATTTTGAATTTGCTTGAAGCTCACTAATCATGAGTTTTCGAGTTAGAATATTGGAGGTAGAGGCTTTAATTAAAGCCTTTACTTTTTTTAGACTAGTTAATGCGCTGAAAGTTTCTTTGAGCTATTTTTGGAGTCGGGTAAGTCGTCGCGTTTTAGTGATTGGCAAACCGATTGCCTTAGGCATTGAGCCCACGAGTATCTGTAATTTACAATGTCCTGAATGTCCGACGGGAGCCAACTTGTTGAAGCGGCCTCGCGGTAGTATAACAGTGGAGCATTACAGGGCAATGGTAAATCAATTGTCAGCTCATTTGATATATTTAAATTTATACATTCAGGGGGAGCCTTTTATGCATCCGCAGTTTGAAGAACTGGTTCGGATCGCAGCTAAAAAGAAAATATATACCTCCACTTCCACCAATGGACATTTTATCGATCGCGACAGAGCAGAGAAAGTTGTTAAGGCAGGATTAAGACGAATAATCTTTTCGTTGGATGGTGCTACACAGGCAACCTATTCTGTATATCGAATAGGTGGGGATATTGAAAAAGTGATTGCAGGTATTGAACATGTGCTATTAGCCAAAAGGCACTTAAAAGTTCGGTTCCCCATTGTTGTACTGCAGTTTTTAGTATTTAAGCATAATGAGCATGAGTTGTCTGCTATCAGGCAATTGGCCTATGGTTTGGGTGTGGATAAGTTGGAGATTAAAACCGCCCAGTTTAATGATTTTGGGAATGGCAAGGTGGAACCTCCTTCCAATATATTATTTAGCAGGTATCGAAACCATATGACGCAAGAGTTAAAAAATCAAGTGTATAATCATTGTTGGCGGCAATGGCATTCAGCTGTCGTAACGTGGGATGGACAAGTTAGTCCATGTTGTTATGATAAGGATGCAGAATATTATTATGGTAATGTATTTAGAAACTCTTCAGGTCATGTGTTTGGGAGTGAAAAGGATTTGAAATTTAAGAAAACAGTATTGCTGGACAAAGGGCGAATCAAGATGTGCAACAATTGCCCTGAAGGAAGAACGTTTTGGTTATAATGAGTGAGCAATTATGAAATAAACGGTTTAGTGTATGAAGAGGGAGGAGTGTTAATGTTTGTTAATAAAAAATCATAATTTTTCAGGGAAATCGTTAGGCGTCGTGCGATAAATAATTAACTTTAGCGAGTTAAGCAAATGATAATGGGGAAAGGGAGTAGGTCTTGGTTACCTAAATTATTTTATGGGAAGCGTTACGTCATCAAAGCTGTTTAGAAATATAGATATTTTTATTAGAAGAAGGTTGGGGCCTAGCTCACAACCCTCAGGGGAAGGGTTGCACTATTGGCGCGAACGGATTTTTCATTATTTCTCTGTAGGCTTGTTGTTTATAGGGTTAATTGTTTTTCTGTTTTACGAATTAACATTTCTGCAACATCAGCAATATATCTATGCTGCTTTTGCGGCCTTTGTTTTCTTATCGGCATTATCCGCCACATCGCTTCGGAGTTTACCGCTCAAATTTAGAGTATCCTGGATTTTATTTTTGATCTATTTAATAGGAGCTTATGCCATTGTAGAGAGTAATAATTCTGCCTTGGGGTATGCCTTTTTGTTTTCTTATTCGTTGATGTCCGGTATTTTAGTTGGACAAAAGGGGGCATGGTGGTCGATTCTTATTATTGTCACCACTTTTGTGGTAACAGGGGCGGTACTTTATATACCTGGTTGGGGGTTGCCTTTTGAACCTGCTCTTAGCTTAAGTGATTACGTGCAAATGGCTGCTTCCTTTCTGGTAATCAACCTGGTTACTTTACTGCCATTAGTGAGTTTATTGAATGGATTATTGTTCAGTCTGGAAAAGGAACAGCGATATCGACGTCTATTGAGACGGGAGCATGAAGATTTGGATCTGGCTAAAAGAAAAGCTGAAGAGAGCGATCGGTTAAAAACCGCCTTTTTATCCAATATGTCTCATGAAATTCGGACACCAATGAATGCTATTTTGGGATTTTCGAATTTGTTATCTCATCCCGAAATAAATACTGCTGAGAAAGAGGAATTTGTGAATTTGATAAAAATCAATGGTAAAAACCTACTCACTTTGGTGGAAGATATTATTGATGTATCAAAAATAGACAGTGGTCAGCTGCAAATAAAAAATGCCCCTTGTAAGCTTCATCAACTTATGATGCAGGTGTATGAATCCTTTTTCAATGATATTAAAAGACGTGGTCTCTTCAACCTGAAGTTATATTTGAAAGAAGGTATCAGTGATGAAGATGTGATGGTTTTGACAGATGCTCATCGCTTGCAACAGATATTAATTAATCTGGTGGGAAATGCGGTGAAGTTTACTGAGCGTGGATTTGTGGAGTTTGGTTATGAGCAAAAAGATGATCAATTTCTGAGTTTCTATGTGAAAGATACGGGTATTGGTCTGCCTAAGGGGAAAGAAGATGATATTTTTGATCGGTTTTCGAAATTTAACAATGATAAGCAGCGCCTCTATGGTGGAACAGGAATCGGTTTGTCGATTGCCAAACATTTGGTAGAGTTGATGGGAGGTGAGATTTGGGTCGAATCTGAACCCTTAGTTGGAACCACGTTCTATTTTACCCTTCCTTTTCATCGACTGGCGCCTCAAACTAAATCTATAGAGAAGAACCAGGAGCCAGTAAATGAATTTAACTGGGAGGGAAAAACATTCCTGGTGGCCGAAGATGAGGAGGATAACTTTCGATACATTGAAGTCGCTTTGGCACTTTCAAATGCAAGTTTAATATGGGCGCGGGATGGCAAGGAAGCAGTGGAAGTTTTCAAAAAAGTTAGCAATATCGATCTGGTATTGATGGATATTAAGATGCCTTTGATGGATGGATATAGTGCAACGCGTGAGATTAAAAACATTAGTCGCCACATTCCGGTTATTGCCCAGACGGCTTACGCCATGTCCGAAGAAAAGGAGAAATCAAAAATGGCGGGTTGTGATGACTACATTGCCAAACCCATAGGTTATGAGGATTTATTGTTAACCATCAATAAGTTTGTGCCGGGAAACGAAAGAGCTTCTTAATACTGTAGTGCTGCACTATTCCCTTCGAAATGAATTTTCACATGGAGTCATTAGTCGTTAATAATCCCCGAAAAACAATTATCGGGATGATTCATGTACAGGCTTTGCCCGGTACGCCACTTCATAAAATGTCAGTTGGAAGTATTATTAAGCAGGCTGTTGAGGAGGCAAAGGTATATGAGAAAAATGGGGTGGATGCCATCATGTTTGAGAATATGCATGACATCCCTTATCTGAACCGACAAGTCGGACCTGAAATTGTTGCGGCAATGACAGCGATTTGTATGGCTGTAAAAAACGCTGTTAATCTGCCACTTGGTCTTCAAATTCTTGCCGGAGCCAACCAAGCAGCTATGGCTGTAGCGTTGGCTGCTGATCTGGACTTTATTCGAGCAGAGGCATTTGTTTTTTCGCATGTGGCCGATGAAGGGTGGATGGATGGTTGTGCCGGATCATTATTGCGCTATCGCAAACAAATTGGAGCAGATAAAATTCAAATATTCACTGATATTAAGAAGAAACACTCCTCTCATGCCATCACTGCTGATCTTTCCATCACTGAGCAAGCACATGCAGCCGAGTTCTTTTTAAGTGATGGCATAATCGTTACCGGAGTTTCTACCGGTGAACCTGTCTCAGTAAAGGAGCTGCTGATGGTAAGGGATAAGATTGCAATTCCATTATTGATAGGATCCGGTATCACTATTTCTAATATTACGGAATATTGGAAATGGGCAGATGTCTTTATTGTAGGATCGTATTTTAAGCAGCAGGGAAATTGGAAAAATGCAGTGGATGGGGAACGGGTTCAGCAGTTTATGCAGTTGGTTACCCAGCTTCGGGAAGAAGGCTAAAAAAATCCCGCCATAAGCGGGATGTTAAAACAGGTAGGAGTATTACACTGTTAGAATATCTTTTTCTTTAATTACAAACAAGTCATCTACCTTCTTGCTGAACCCATCGATAATTTTTTGAACTTCTCCTTCAGCATCTTTTTCCAAATCTTCAGAAAGTCCTTCTTTTTTTAGTTTTTTCAACTCCTCAATGCTGTCGCGTCTTGTATTACGCAAACTAACTTTAGCATCTTCACATTCCTTTTTTGCCTGTTTCACCAGTTCGCGACGACGCTCTTCGGTTAATGGGGGAACACTAATTCTGATTAAGTCACCATTGTTATCCGGGTTCATGCCGATGTTGGCAGACATAATGGCCTTTTCAATGGCACCAATCAGTGTTTTTTCCCATGGTTGAATGGCAATGGTACGCGGATCAGGTGTGCTTACATTAGCTACCTGGCTGAGTGGCGTCATGCTCCCGTAATAATCAACCATAATACTATCTAACATCTTGGGATTGGCTTTACCGGCACGGATTTGCCCAAGTTCTGTATCTAAATGCTCAAGCGATTTTGACATGCGCTCCTTGGCATCGTCAAGTATCATTTCAATTTCTTCTTGCATGATCAGTAAGATTGCGTTTTTACTATTCTTTATAACAAAAATAGGAAACTTTAGAAGAATTCAAAAAAAAGTGGAGAGTGTTGAGATTAATATCCTGAAGGTAAGGTGTTACGATTGGTAATCGGCAGGGTGAAATAGAATGAAGAGCCTTTTCCGTTTTCTGACTTCACCCAGATTTCACCACCCAGTAACTCAACCATCTGTTTGGTAACAGTTAGGCCAATGCCCATACCTCCAAATTCCCGTGACATGGATTGGTCCATTTGCCGGAATTTTTCGAAAATTATGTCCTGATAATCATCTGGTATGCCAATGCCGGAATCTTCCACAAAAAACATGTATTGGCGTACGCCATAGGGACGGCAGCCATACTTGACAAACCCTTTGCGCGTGAATTTTATGGCGTTATCCAGTAGGTTTACAAAAATTTTTAAGAGTAACTGGTTATCGGATGTAATGGTTGGATAGGTATCGTCTATTTTCCATTCGGCAATGATCTCCAGGTTTTCTTTGTTAAATTTTTTCTGATCAGATCGAACTTTGGGGGCTAGTTTACGAAAAAAGGCATCCAGGTCTATTTCTACCGGAATTATCTTATAATATGAAGCATTAAGGCACGTAAAATCCAGAATATTATCGATTAATCCCAATAATTGTAAGCCATTGGATTCAATGGCTTCTATCTGCTTCATGGCTTCCGGATCGAATTGGTTTTGATCCAAAATTCTTGAAAAACCAATGATGGCGTTTAAAGGAGTACGCAATTCATGGGTAACAGAGGTTAAAAAATTATTCTTTATCTCATTAGAAATTTCTGCTTTTTTTCTGGCGCGGATCAGATCTTGTTCGTGTTGTTTTTGTTTGCTAATGTCGTGCAGGTTCAAAACAAAATAATCAGGCGATCCGAAGTCGCCATATATTTTGTGAATGTGACATTCAACCGGAATAAATTGACCATGTGCATGTTTAATGCGGAATTGAAGTGATTGTTTTTCGATAATTTCCGGATTATTCATCACTTCCCAGAGAGCATTAATATCTTCGGGATGTATCAGTCCATATAGGTTTTGTTGTATAATGGCTTCAATGGCATAACCAGACAGGCTTTTAGCCGATGGACTTATAAATAAACAGTTGGAGTTGGTATCCAACAATATTTGTACATAGGCTGTATTTTCAGCAACAATACGGAAGTGTTCTTTCTGGGTAAACAGGTCATCAACCATTTGTTTTTCCGGATTGCTATTTTTTAAGAGTAAGAATACGCGTTCGCAAGTGGGCTCTTTAAGAAAATAGCAAAGGGCCTCTAATGGCAAATGCTCACCGGCTTTGGTGATTAGAGTAATTTCGCAGGAGGCATAAGAATGGCTTTCAGATAAGCGACGAATCACCCGTCTGATGTGTTGAGCGGAAGAAGAAGTGAGTACCCGATTTAGTAAACTGCCCTTCAAATAGTTCTTGCGGTAACCGGACAAATCAATAAAAGATTGACTCATCTCTTCCAGCATGCCTTGCTTATTTATAATGGCATGAATGAACCGTTTGTTGAGCGTGCTATGATCGGGATTTTTGGCGACTTTCTTCTTGTTTGATTGCTCCCCTTTAAACTGTAGTAGCGGCCTTAAAATCCTCATGATGCTTTTTTAAGCGCAGCAAAAATGGTAAAAAAAAATTAATTTTTTGCTGTAAATGGAATTTTATTTTCGAGATAAGATTTTGTTTGTAAAAAAGTTACGGAGCTGCAAGGTGATGATGGATGCCTTCGTAAGTATGGCTACATGCCCAGTTTGGCCAAGTTCGCAGTAGGAGAAAAACGTGTTTTCACGAAGATAATTTTTCAAATTGTTCAGAGGAATGAGGTTATCATCAGCACCATATATAAATCCGATTGGAAAGATTAGTTTTTGAAGAGTGGAACTGTGGTCTTTTCGATTTTTGAGTCCACTTATCACACAACGCATTGTATCTTCTGAAAGGGCAGATGTAGATTGTTGAAAAAAGTGCTGTACCGATTCTTCTTCTTGTTGATGGATGAAAAAATGCAAAAGCAACTCCTTTTTTCCTTGATTAATGAAATGGAGTTCCCTATTTCGCTGTTTTATTTTCTTTTCACTATCGGCGAAGGGAGTTGAGCTAATTAAGCAAAGACTTTTGATAAGCTGGGGAAAGCAAGTAGCGATTTCCAGGCAGACATACCCGCCCATTGAATTCCCAACTAAATGAACGGCCCCTAAGTCCAATCGCTTGATAAGAGTAATAATTTGTTGAGCTGTTTCCGATATATAGGTTTCTGATGATGGATTAATTAGTGGACTCTGGCCAAAACCAGGTAAATCCGGAATCAGAAGGTTGTAGGTATCCTGAAGGCAATGGTATTCATCCCAAATATCCTTGTTTTCAAGATAACCATGTAGTAAAACAACTGTTTGATGTTTTGACTTTCCGGAAAAAAAATATGTAACTTTAGTTGCTTTCAAATCAATTGTTTAATGCGTCAATATTTTTAATAGGGACGGATAGTATAAATCACAAATTAAGATAATTTTGTCTGAATCATTATCTTTAAAATGTAATAAGAAATGTTAAAAATAGAATAAAAAGAAATAATAGTGGGCTGGTTACTTAGAATTGATATAAATATAGATTTATTTCTTTAATATTGTTTGTGCGTAGCCTGTTTCAAACCTACATTTGCAGCCTCTAAATAACAATTAGTTTTAAACAAATAAATAAATTTTAAAAGGATTCCTATGAGTACTATTTTTGGTTCCTCAATTGGAAGAAAGTTACTGATGAGTTTATCAGGACTTTTTTTGGTGACTTTCTTAATAATTCACCTTTCCATTAACCTATTACTGCTTGTACCAGATGGTGGGCAGATGTTTAATGTAGCTGCTAATTTCATGGCCATGCCATTAATAAAGTATGGTTTGCAGCCAGTACTATTTGGTGGTTTCATTATCCACATTATTTATGCAGCCATATTGACCCTGCAAAACAACAAAGCGCGTGGTTCTGCTAAGTATGCATCTGGTAATAATACCAAAGATGTAATGTGGGCGTCTAAAAACATGTTTGTGTTAGGACTCACCGTAACGGCTTTTTTAATTGTTCACTTGGTTGATTACTGGGTACCATTACAAATTACTCATGCTGCCGAGTCTGTTACTATTGATGGGGTTGAAATGCACAATACTTATGCATTAGTGAATGCCGCATTTAGCGAAGCTTGGCGTGTGGCTCTTTATGTGATAGGTGCTTTAGGATTGACCATTCACTTAACTCACGGATTCTGGTCTGCTTTCCAGACACTGGGATTGAGTAATAATATCTGGCGTAAGCGTTGGACTGTTATTGGTATTGCCTTCGCATGGGTCGTAGGACTAGGATTCGCAGCAATTGCAATTGTACAATTTCTATTCTTTCAATAGTAAAGCCTAAAAGTATCACAATATGATTAATTTAGATTCTAAGATACCACAAGGCCCAGTTGCCGAGAAGTGGTCTAATTATAAAGCAGGCCAAAAACTGGTTAACCCTGCTAATAAGCGTAAGCTTGATATTATTGTTGTTGGAACAGGTTTGGCAGGGGCTTCTGCTGCTGCTTCGTTTGGTGAGATGGGATTTAATGTGAAGAATTTCACCATCCAGGATTCTCCTCGTCGTGCACACTCGATTGCGGCACAGGGCGGGATTAATGCCGCCAAAAACTATCCCAATGATGGTGATTCTGTTCACCGTTTATTCTATGATACAGTAAAAGGTGGTGATTACCGTGCACGTGAGGCTAACGTTCACCGTTTAGCTGAAGTGAGTAACGATATCATCGACCAATGTGTGGCTCAAGGTGTTCCTTTTGCACGTGAATATGGTGGTTTGTTGGATAACCGCTCATTTGGTGGTGCTCAGGTAAGTCGTACTTTTTATGCCAAAGGACAAACGGGTCAGCAGTTATTGATTGGTGCTTACCAGGCCTTAATGCGTCAGGTAAATGCAGGTACGGTTGATTTATACACACGTACAGAAATTGTTGACATTGTAATGGTTGATGGCAAAGCACGTGGTGTGATTGCCCGTGACTTGGTGACTGGTGAATTTCAGCGTCATTTTGCTCACGCTGTAGTATTGGCAACCGGTGGTTATGGAAATGCCTTCTTCTTATCAACAAATGCTATGGGATCCAATGGTTCTGCTGCCATTAAAGCCTACCAGAAAGGTGCTGCTTTTGCGAATCCATGTTTTGCTCAGATTCACCCAACTTGTATTCCTGTTCACGGTGAATTCCAGTCGAAACTAACGTTGATGTCAGAATCATTGCGTAACGATGGACGTATCTGGGTGCCTAAAAAGAAAGAAGATGCCGAAGCGATTCGTGCCGGTAAATTAAAGCCAACACAGATCTCTGAAGAAAACCGTGATTATTATTTGGAGCGTCGTTACCCTGCATTTGGTAACTTAGTACCTCGTGATGTAGCGTCTCGTGCTGCTAAAGAGCGTTGCGATGCCGGTTATGGTGTTGGAGCAACTGGTCTGGCAGTTTATTTGGATTTTAAATCATCCATTGAGCGTTTAGGAGAGGATGCCATCCGTGCCCGTTACGGAAACTTGTTCCAGATGTACGAAAAGATTGTGGATGACAATCCCTATGATACACCAATGATGATTTATCCTGCTATTCACTATACAATGGGTGGTATCTGGGTAGATTATGAGTTGCAAACAACTGTTCCTGGTTTATTTGCAGCTGGTGAAGCTAACTTCTCTGATCACGGTGCAAACCGTTTGGGAGCTTCTGCTTTGATGCAGGGATTAGCAGATGGATATTTCGTTCTTCCATATACAATTCAAAATTATTTAGCGGATGATATTTCAACACCTCGTATGACGGGTGATGAGAAAGAATTTGTGGAGGCTGAAAAAGAAGCTAAAGCGAAATTCGAAAAATTATTAGCGATTAAAGGTAAACGTTCTGTTGACAGCATCCACAAAGAGCTGGGATTAGTCATGTGGGATTTTGTGGGTATGGCTCGAAACAAAGAAGGTTTGGAGCAAGCGATTGATAAAATTGCTGAAATCAAGAAAGAGTTCTACAGCAACGTACGTATTCCCGGGGCAGGCGAAGGCATGAACGTAGAATTGGAGAAAGCCTCTCGTTTAGCTGACTTTATTGACATCGGTGATTTGATGGCACGTGATGCCTTACACCGTGAAGAGTCGTGTGGTGGCCACTTCCGTGAAGAGTATCAAACAGAAGAAGGTGAAGCCATGCGTCAGGATGATAAATTTACTTACGCCGGTTGTTGGGAGTATCAAGGTGAAGACAAAGCACCGGTTATGCATAAAGAAGAACTTACTTTTGAAGTTGTTAAAGTTGCTCAACGTAACTACAAATAATCTCGTAGGTCATTAATGTTCATAAGTTAAACAGAGAAAAATGGAAAATAATATAAGTTTGACTCTTAAGGTTTGGCGTCAGAACGGGCCTAAAGAGAAAGGTCGTTTTGAAACTTACAAATTAGAGAAAGTATCTACCGATAGTTCATTCCTGGAGATGATGGACATCTTGAATGAGCAATTGGTTAACGAAGGAAAAGAGCCTGTTGCCTTTGATCACGATTGTCGTGAAGGTATTTGTGGAATGTGCTCATTGTACATCAATGGTCGTCCGCACGGGCCTGATGATGATGTGACGACGTGTCAGTTGCACATGCGTAAATTTAAAGATGGTGAAACCATCACCATTGAGCCATGGCGTTCTGCTGGTTTTCCGGTAATTAAGGATTTAATTGTAAACCGCAATGCATTTGATACAATCATTGCAGCGGGTGGTTACACATCCGTTAGCACCGGTGGAGTACCTGATGCGAATGCCATTCCTATTTCAAAAATTGATGCGGATGAAGCTATGGATGCTGCGTCTTGTATTGGTTGTGGAGCTTGTGTGGCTACTTGTAAAAACGGATCAGCTATGTTGTTCGTTTCTGCAAAAGTAAGTCACCTGGCATTGTTACCGCAAGGTAAGGTAGAAGCTGCCCGTCGTGCTAAAAACATGGTGGCGAAAATGGACGAGTTAGGGTTCGGTAGCTGTACTAATACTGGTGCATGTGAAGTCGAATGTCCCAAAGGTGTTTCCATTTCGAATATTGCGCGCTTGAATCGTGAATTCTTAAAAGCGAAATTGCAAGACTAATTGAGGTCATTATATTATTAAAGAGGGTCGTGTCATCACGACCCTTTTTTGTTGGGAGCAGTCTTTATTATGATTACTGAAAAGGCTTGTGCTTATCTTTTTGTAAAAAAATGTAAATATTTCGATGAGACCTCTTTTTTTATTAACGATTGGATATTCTTTATGAATAGTGGGGATTGCAGGACGAATGCTTAACTTCTCTGAGGGCTTTTGACTTACGATTTGATGCTATTTTCGGTAATATGGCTTGTTGTTTGGCTTGCAGTTAGTTCTTATTTTTTATACTTTAGGTGCGAATAGTTCCCGTTTAAAACCTGTTACCATGCCATATCGTCGCCTTCCAAACACTGATCAGGCCCGTTTAAGGGCATTGAAAGCTGCTTTGAATAAAGGAGCTCAGATGAGTCCGTTTGAACTTGCTTTTTCACAAAAACTTTATTTAGAGTTACAAGGTTTTCTGCCACAATATGAACAAGCTATCAATCAGTACAATTTCAGTAAAGAGAGGCAAGCAAAGTATGGCAAATTGTTGGCCGATCAGTTTAAAGTGTCTCGGCTCTACGTCTCCCATTTTATTCAAGTATTAAACCTATGTATTGTAAGAGGAGAAATCAAACCTGAAGTACGACCGTCCTATGGATTGGATATAGATGAAAAAGCAGTTCCCGATTTAGGGACTGAGCAAAATTTGTTACAAGTAGGGGAGAAGGTTATTCAAGGTGAAGAGAAACGTGCCATGATGGGTGGAACGCGCATTTATAACCCAAGTATCGCCATGGTTAAAGTGAAGTATGAGAAATTTCGGGAATACTTTAATAACCACAAAAATCTGCTGGTAACAACTCAAAAAATGCACGATCGCGTCATTGAATTACGTACTCGTACAGATGCAATGATTGTACAGATTTGGAATGAAATTGAAGCCAAATTTGAAGATTTACCAGGTGAGGAGAAGCGCGAAAAAGCCGCTACCTACGGCGTTGTTTATTTATTGCGTAAACATGAAAAAGAGCAACTGGGTTAAGGATTTTTGCTTCTTACTTCAACCCTTTGCTTCAGTATATACATCAACGCGTAGATTAATCCCAGACTAATAATAATCCCCATTCCATCAGGCTGTGGCATCTCGGTTTCCAATGGATTAACTGTTGGATCGGTGGTTTGATAGTATTGAAATACCATCAATGCCATAAAGTTATTTGTGAAGTGTGCGATAATGGGAAACCACATGTTCTTTGTGAACAGCAACATATAGCCTAGTATCAGGCCCAGCACAAAGCGTGGTAAGAAGGTGAGAAACTGAATATGAATCGCACTGAAAATGATGGCAGTGATTAAAATAGCCACGTGAGCAGATTTAAACCAGTCATTCAATTGACGTTGTAAAACGCCTCTAAATAGCCACTCTTCACCAATGGCTGGTAAGATAGCCAGCATGAAGGCGTTTAAAAGAAAGTCAGTCCAGTGTTCATGCGTGATAAATAGTTTGGTTAGGCGCTGTAGCTCTTCTTCTTTACTGCTGATCCAATGGTATAATCCATCCCAACTTTCGGGTAGCGTTAATTGCTGGTTAAACCATCCCAACCAGCTGATAAATGGCTGACTAAAAACAATAATGAGAACAGGGAAGAGTAATAAATGCCACTTGGTTTTGCCGGTGCCCGGCATTATCACTCTAGGGTTAGAATAGAAGAGGTAGGAACAAATCCAGGATGGAATGATAAAAATGCATATACTCTGAATGATTTGCGACCACTTCATAAAGCTTATATTTTCACTCATAGACTCCAGGGAGCTGGCATCCACATCAAAGAGAGGCTGCGCAATTAAAGCCATGGTTGAAATAGAAATCAACCCACAGCTTAATATCAGGATGAGTAACAGGATAATTTTGGTCAGCGGACTTAAATGGGCGTAGGCTCCTCGTATCATTCAATTCTGTTTTCAGCAAAAATACAAAAACTATTAGAATGGGACTCTAAGTGAATTTATTCCCCCTAAAAAAGGCGACCGTGGGGGGTCGCCTTATATAAGATTATTTTATCAATCTTTTTATGCTTTTATCTTTTCTTGCTTACGAAGGTTAGCATCATAAAAGAACAATGAAATCACTGCAGCTAATCCAATTATAAGAATTACGATCCAGATCGAAGACGGATCATATTTTTCCCATAAATGATTAGTAAGTTCAGAAACTGTCATCTTCATTGACGAAGCGGCCTGTTCAAAATATTCTTTTTGCGATAAACCGGTCTCAATATTAATGTTTTGGGCAGCAACTTCCTGCTTTACAAATACTGTTTTATCCGACATGGCTTGATACACATTTCCTGAAATAATTCCGGCAAAAACATTCCCAAGGAAGACAGGGATAAATGAGTAGCCCATATATAGGGCCTTTTTATCAGGAGGGGCAATGCGTCCAATGTATTCTGTTATTTTTGGCGATCCGGCCATTTCACCAATCGCAAAGATATAAATAGCTACCAGGGTAAACATTACATTTTGAGTGGTTAATGTTAGAGCCATACCAATAGCACAAACAAGAAATCCTGCCATCATGGATTGCAATGCTCTCCATTTCATAACAATGCTTGAAATGATTACCTGGAAAATGATGATGTACAATGCATCAAAATTGGTAATGAATTCCGCTTGCATTTGGCCGGTTTTTGTTCCGTAATTTTCACTAAAGAAGGGCATGTATTGATGGAAGAAATCATACAGTGAAGAGGTATCTACCCATTGCATAATAAACACAGGAAGGGTAAAAAATAATTGATTGTACATGGTCCAGAAACCAGCGACAATTAATAGGAATATGACAAATTTGACATCTCTTAATACTTCAATAATATTAACAAAGACTTTTGAAATAGATTGCCCAATTGTTTCCGTGGTTTGTTTGCGTTCTGGTTCTTTGTAGAATAGTAATAGAATGAAATTTAGAGATATTATTCCTGCAGAAATATAAAATACTAATGAAGAAGCTGAATTTTTAAACAAGAGCGTTACCATAGGACCAAAAAATGCTCCTAGATTCACCATCATGTAAAATATACCGAAACCAATGGATGCTGTTTCGGATGTAGTCGATTTTGCGATAGTTGCCGATATTACCGGTTTAAATAGAGCAGCCCCGAGAGCTAAATATAAATAAATGAAAAAGACCCCGACAAAGGATTTGAACATGGGCATTGCGATAAATGCCGTGGTATAAATGATAAATGCTACCAGTAAGACGCGTTTATATCCAAAACGGTCTGCTATGGAGCCTGTTATTACAGGTAAAAAGTACAATATCCCTGTTCCAACTCCCATGATTAATCCTTTTTGAACTTGAGATAACTCAAGACCACCCATATCCACTGAGCTAGTTAGGTAATTAGCGAAGAGCATAAAAAAGCCATACCAAGCCCATCTTTCAAACAGCTCAATGGTATTCGCTACCCAGAATACTCTGGGGAACTTCTTAAAAGTTTCTGAAATTTTTGACATATCTATACAATTAAATTATTTTCAAACTTGCACTAAAATAGTGTGTTTGTGCCTACCTCGACATGGGAAAAGTCATTTTAATCATTAAAAGCTGATTTTTGGGCGGCTAAAAAGGCTGTAGCAAAAATTAATCGGACACGATGCGTCATTTCTTTGAATTCAATTTTATCGGGAGTATCACTGGTTTTATGATAATCTTTATGCAAGCCGCCAAAAAAAGCGATGATGGGGATGTTGTTTTTATGAAAGGCATAATGGTCTGATAGATTGAGGAAATTACCGAAACCGGTTTGGTTATCATAGGCATAATCCAATGTCAGGGGATCAATAAGTGTATTGGCTTTTTGGTGAAGTGTCATAAACTCAGGATGGTGACGAGTGCCAATTAAATAGATATAATTTTCTTTGTGGGCAGAATCCCGCCGGCCAATCATGTCAATGTTAATGTTTGCTTTCAGATCAAAAGAATGAAATTCAGGATGGTTAACGAAGTATTGGGCGCCTAACAGCCCTTTCTCTTCGGCTGTAGTGGCCAAAAAAACTATGTGTTTCGAGAGTACTTCAGGTAGTGCTGATAAGGCGCGTGCGACTTCTAATAAGGCGGCTGTCCCGCTTGCATTATCATCAGCACCTGGAAAGATATGATTCGCATTTATGCCAATATGATCATAATGGGCTGTTAGGATAAGAGTTTCATTGTTCTTTGTCGTACCAGGCAGGTACCCGATGATATTATCAGTGGTAAATTCTTCAACGATTACCGGGCACTGAAATTTCACATATGGTTTTGGTAAGAGGGATAATACTGTTGGTAATTTGATATTTCTCAAACTATCAATTGGCAATCCAAAAAGTGTTTGAGCCATATGGGCGTCAAAAGCAAACGTTTTTGTTTGATAGCCGGAGAATGTTGGATATTCCTTATAAACACGTCTGCCACCGCTGAATTGTTGGTGTTGCGCCTTAATAACATCGAATTGTTTGTTGTTTTCTGGATTAGCAATGAATAGGGCTTTAATCTCTTTTTTCTTTAATCGATTAGAGATTTGATACCAACTTCTTAGATTCTTCACAAAAGCAAATGCCACCTTACCCTTTAGGTCCATTCCTTCCAAATGATCACCATAACCAACGAAAACGCATTGGGCTGAGGTTATCGAATCGATGGGTGTATTTGAAAGATATACCATTTCTTCATGGTTGCTCAACTGCTGATTATTGCTCTCCACAAAGCAATCTCCCCAATGCCATTGCCAGAGTGGAAGAGGTTGAAAAAATGTGCTGTCGTTAAAAGGGTGCAGACCAATTTCTTCAAATTGGGCAGCAATGTATCGGGCGGCTTTGGTAATTCCGGGTTGGCCAGTTCCCCGGCCTTCCAGACTATCCGCAGCTAACGCATATACATGTTTTTTGAGGTGGGACTTTTTTATGACATCCGTATATTTTGCATTATAAGCAATGTCCTGAGCCTGTGTTGAAACTGTAAATAGTACGACTAAAAAAGCACAAAATACTTTCATATCGATTTTGATTTAAGTGAATGTTATTATTCAGCTTGCTATTAGGGCAGGAAATTCAGATAAAAGTATGCTTCTCTATTCGAAAGATACTATTTTTTTTGAAATCGGTTTTCGTGATACATGAAAAGCAAGTTTTGCCAGCCCTTTTTTATATCGTAGTTGAGGAGATTGATGCCTCAAACGTAGTCTCTGGACGCTACTCTATGAGAGATAATTAATACTTATTACCTAAGATAATTCCATTTAAAACACCATTGAGAAGTGCTGAGCCAATATCCGCTGATCCATGTGGGTTGAAGCTGTCTTTGGGCAAGCTATTGCCATCATATTGTAATTGGAAGAAAGATTGAGGATAATGCCCTTTCCATGCATGTAATCGCGTTGCTTGCAAATCGGATAAATTGTATTGCTCATACATGCCGTTGTGGGACTTAACGTAAAAATAATGCGCTTCTTCCAGGTAGTTAATGGACTTAAAATCCGTTTGAATTGCTGGCTTTCTAAGTTTTATCGTTAGTGCGGTAGTTATTAGCTGATTGTTATTTATTATTGAATCACTCGGTTGCGGGCTGTATTGTGCATATGTAGCATATGAGGTGAGGACAAAAAACAGAGATAGAAGAAATGTACGCATTGGAGAAATATTTAAGATGAGTAGTGATATCAGAGATAAATATTTATTGTTTAAAAGTACAAAAATTATTGTGCAAATGAGAATAATAATGGAAAAAGTGCTCATATCGTTCAAAGGATACAAGCACTTTCAAAAAATCTATTTCAACATCAGCGTATTAATAAACTTCGTAGTCATTATCTGAATGTTCAGATTTAATATTGATTGGTTGAGTTTTGTTTTTGACCTTTGTTTCTGTTTTCGGAAGCGGATTGCTCACCCAGTTGATGTTGGATTCTTTTTCTTCCGGGATCGCAGTCATGTACTTGGAGTTAGCTTCATTAACGATTTTAACAGCAAGGTTTTGTTCCTCTTTGGCTTCATCAATATTGAAAAATTCTGTAAGGTTCAAAAGCTGACGCGATTGCCCGGATAATTCTTCGGCACCTGCTGCTAATTCTTCACTACCAGCTGCATTTTGACTGGTGGTGGTGTTCATTTGTTGCAGCGCATCATTTACCTGATTGATGCCCGAACTTAATTCCATACCGGCAGCAGATATTTCTTGTACTAATTGGCTTGTCTTATTGATAGCAGGGACCAATGCATCCAGATTTTCACTGGCGCTCACTGTCATATTCACACTTTCATTGACTAATTGAACAATCTCATCGGCTGCAGCTTGACTCTTTTCAGCTAATTGTCGTACCTCAGATGCCACAACATTAAAACCTCGGCCGTGTTCGCCTGCTTTGGCTGCTTCAATGGATGCATTGAGAGCCAGGATATTGGTTTGGAAGGCTATTTCTGTAATCACATTGATTTTGTCGGCAATGGTTTTATTAGCTGTTAATGCTTTTTGAGATTTCTCATTGACTAATTGGATATCTGCGGCCGCTGATGTCGATATTTTTTCTGTCTCAGACGCATGATCCGTATTTTGCTTGATGTTTGCAGATATTTCCTCCATAGTAGATGACAGTTCTTCAAGTGCAGATGCTTGTTCCGTAGCCCCTTGGGAGATATCTTGCGAGGTACTGTTGAATTGTACGCCAGCTGAATTTAACTGATGTGCACCAGACATGATTTCCGAGACCACTTCTCTTAATTTTTGAGACATGGTATTGAGCGCATTAGCCAATTGACCGAGTTCATCTTTTCGTGTGGTTTCATAGTTTTGGCTTAGATCCCCTTTGGCCATTGCTTGTGCTAATTTAACACCTTTGGAAATTGGAATTGTGATGCTGCTGGCTGTAATCAAACTAAACAATATTCCGGTTACAATGGAAAAGACAAGGACAATCAATCCCAGCATAGAGGCCGAGGCAATGACGCGGCGTTGCTCTTCTTTAGCATATTCAGCTAAATCCGTTGCGGCTTCTAGTACTGCGACGCCTTTTCGTTGCATGGCAAATTGCGCTTCACTCTGTAAGTAAATCTTATTTCCATATACCTTAAATTTATCATGATACAGGTTGTATTCCTGATTGGCTTCGAGCAATCGATTAAGATACTTGGAATTTGGTGCAGCGGCCTCTGTTTTCTTTAGGATAGATAAACAAGTATTGAGTTTGGTCAGGATGTTTTTGGCATTCTGTTCATTGTATTTTCCTTGCCTGTCAGTGGGACGTGCAATAAATCGCCACGATTCTACTCGCAGGTTGGCATGCGCTTCCATAATATCCACTTTAAAGGTATTCCGATGTGAATTTTGGGCCAGCTCTGCCACCTTTTTTCCAACATTCACACCCACAGCAAACCATTCATCCAGGGTTTTATTTTTAGCAATTTCTAAATTTTCATATTTCTCAAATTCCTGTCTATAAAGCGTTATGTTTTCAGTCATTTGACTTAAGGATTCCTTTTTTTGAGGGAGTTCAGCCTTAACACCATTTATAAGATTAATGGCCTCTTTCATATTATCGTGTGATGCCATGGCTACATTGTGATCAATGTATTTCATGAAGTAGATGACACGTAAGCGTGCCTGTAGCAGTTCTTTTTCAGCCTGGTTCAGTTTGTCAGCAATATCTGCCTGATGGCGGATGTTTTGGAGGCCTGTATAACCAATAATACCAACGACAATGACACAAGCTATGAGGAATGTGAAGCCTATCGTTAAGCGGGTTTTGATGGGAAGATCATTAACTTTCATACATCACAAGATTAAATGTTGTTATTACTATTTTCTTGTTCGTTTCCTGGAAAAATATCCAATCCACTTTGTCGGGAGAATTTTGGGTGATCAGCTAGAACTTGCTCACCGAAAAAAAAAAATTCAAATCATGAATAATCCTGATGAAAAAGAAGTAACAACAAATTAGGTAATTCAATGCGGAAAGTCAATGTATGGGTCAGTGGTTGAGTATGCTATGTAACATTCTTAAAGTCTTTACTTTTATTTTTTTATTCCTTATCTTAAAAAAGGAAGTGACGAATTATCCTTTTGTTTTGCACTTTAAGTTATTGTAATCAATGTAATAAAGGACCTTTAATGAGAAGGTATTTGTTTGTGGCGTATTCCAGGTATTTTTCAAATTGTTCCAATAATTTGCCTTTATATCTTCACCATTGGTATAGATTGTGTTTTTCCAGCCAAAGGTCATTTCCGACCCGGGGGCAAACACCCAACGAAGGATCAAATCCACATTGAACCAGTTGTTGTTCTCATCCTGATTTTCTGAGTACTCAGGATCTGTTTTTAATGAACCATCTGTATTTAGCGTATAATATTCTTTGCGATCAACCATAGCCCAGTTGTGGCGGCCACGTAATCGCAGACTTAAAGCATTATTGAAGGCATACTTAATTTCCAACCTGTTTTCCAGCATATCAATATCCCGGCGGGCAAACCAAATAGTATCGTTTGCTTCGCTCTTTTCAATATAACCACGATCATTGATGTGCTGATTTGACTCAAAATCATATTCCAGTTGCAGGTGTTGTCCCAGACGCCAATTTATGCCTACATGCGTCCAGATACTATATTCGGTGAAGTCAGGACGTTCAAAGCCACCAACGTGAAAGTAGAAATTAAGGGCATTTCTACGATCGGTATGCAATTCCAAATTGCCCCACCAGGAATCAGGGTTGTAAAAGTACCGGCCATCCACACGGGGTTCGTAATAATCGTTTTTTTCGGATTCCCAACCGCCATTCATTTCCATCCCATAGTTATTTTTAAATAGGCCATAAGTGAAAAAGCCGATTTCCTGGCCGAAAAAGTCGGAAGGATTAATAACACGTGCATATTCCCACCAAAGATTGGAGTGAAACTCTCTGAATATCCAGAATGGGTTGACTAAGCGATGGTTGATCCACACTTCAGTTTCCATTTCATTGTTACGACGTAAATAACCCATATCATTGGGATTATATTTGTCGGAGTAGATTTCCTGGCCGATGCCATAGTGTAATTTGCCGCTGTTTTTGGTGAGATCGACTTTTCCAAACCAGCCGGTTTCTGTCTCATCACTACCTCGATGGCTCACACCGCCTTTCCCACTGATAGCATAGGTTTTTGATTTGTCACGTATCTGGAATTCTGTAGCAGTGACATTGGCCATAAAGGGATCATTGCTCATCCACATATTTGTGTTGATTAAACTGATGTAGGAGTTGTTTTTTAAGGATTGATCCAGCACGGATACATTATAATTGGTAAAAGGCTGAATTAAAACCTCACGGGTTTGGCCTGTAATAGTATCTCGTAACGTAGCATGCGATTGTAGAGACATGGCGTTTAGGAAGCCAATGGCCAGGCCTTGTGTATTACGTCCTGAAATCTTAGTGGCATTGACCAATTGTGTTTCCGAAGGGCGGTCATCAATTATTTCATTCTTCGAATTGTCAATAGCATCATCAGCGCGGTCCCCGAATTTCGGATTTGTACCAATGCGTCGGGAATAAAAAATATTGCCGCGGTTAAATAGTTCTACACCTTCGGTAAAAAACTGGCGACGTTCATCGTAATAAACTTCATATGGAGAGAGGTTGAGGCGTTCGTCATCCGATTGTATTTGGCCAAAGTCAGGGATGACCATCATATCCAAAGTGTAGCTTTCATTGATTCCATATTTTAAATCGAGGCCACCTTTGTAGATAAAATCGGGCGATGAACTCCCATCTTTATATTCCAGATAGGTCGCTGCATACGGTGTGAATGTGAGACGAACAGGAGGTGTGATGTTTTTTATTCCCGTCAGTTCGCCTTGTTGATGAATAAATCCCATAACATTTCGGTCGATCATACTCCAGGAATTGTTTGAGTTATATCGACGTATATTTCGAAACATATTCAAGCCCCAAACGTGAATCTCCTGATCCGGAAAACGAAGGGCAGAGTAGGGGATGCGCATTTCCACAATCCAGCCTTTATCTGTAATTCGCGTTTTGCTTTCCCACACGGCATCCCAATTGCCATCTTCTTCATCGTGCTCTCCTTTTATAGCTTTAATGTCGGTTTGGACACCGGCCGGATTGATGAAAAAACCATAGGCCAGTTGGCCCTTATTATAGGGGTCGAAGTAGACACCAAAATAATCGGCCATGCCAATATTATCCCGTGCAGTTAAGTAGTTAAATATACTATCGGGATGGCTGTCATACAGCATAGCGCCAACATATATAGCTGTCTGATCGTAGAAAAACCGGACTTCGGAAGGTTGAAAGGAGGGATTCCCGTTATAGGGTGCCAATTGAATAAAATCTTTTGCTGGTTGGGCCAGTTGATAGGCCGGTTCATCCAATATGCCATCAATGGTAAGAGGAGTTGAAATTGAGTAAGCTTCAACACTTTTTTTTTGAGCATCAACCGTAAAGCACACCACTATAAGTATGAAGAGGAAAGACAGTCTTTTCATGGATCTGGATAAAGAAGTAACGAAATACGGGACACTCACAAGTTAGAAATAAAAGATGACAAATATCTTATATGTGGCCAAATATGAGGCGATTATATTAAATTGGATGGGACCCGTATGACGTAAAACAGGGAGCCTTCAACTAAGTAAAGCCCCCCTGTTCATCTAACTGGTGGTGTATTGTTTTTTCATATTTTCAGTTAAACTTCTCGCTGGCGTTGAATTAATTGACTCATTAACTTGTTTCGTGAATCTTTGGCGTGTAATAGCATATCCACATAGCTCACAAAAATGACTTTAATATCCAGGCGGTTAAAATATTCTTCGTAGGCGTCCCGGGTTGATCCGGTAATATCGGATGTACGAATGATAATTGCCAATTTAAGTCGTGGACAGTAGAAATCAACGGTTTGATTACCAATAATCGTGTTTAATTGAACGCGGCTTTTATAATTTAGTTGTTTGAGAATGGGCCATACTTTAGATTGCATTGTAGTCAGCTGATCATATTTGGCTTCACTAATGGGTGCCTCGTTGATAGTGGGTTCAATGTTTGTCATGTTCTGTGGATGTTTGATGGTTAATAATGTTATAAATTGGAAAGCACCACTTGGAATGCTTTTCGTTGGCAAGGTTGGTTCGATTTTTATTTTATACAGACAGTAAAAGCTTGAGCGCACCAGTATTTGCTTGTGTACTTTATTTCTCTCCAATTAAAAAATGAAAATCAACCACCCCAAGTTCGATCACTACTCTTTCAAAGTGATACTGTCCAAAGTATTGAACAGTTTTGTGTCACTTCTTATATTCGGTTTTTGCAACACTTTGGATAAAGACCAGATCTGCTTTCTTACCACTTGCTGCAAGAGTATATTAAAATTAATGCATTGATGAATGAAAATCAATAGTTTTCATTAGTTATTAACATGTTGTCAGGCATGCAAAAAAGTTTGCTTTTTTCGTATTTTATTCTATTTTATATACTCCCAAGAAGAAAATAAACAGAATATTTGCGTTTGTTCATTAAGGAGGCGCTTGTATTGTTTAAACCATTGCTCAGGCACTCTGATAATTTCACTATTTTCGCATAAAAATTAATATTGGTAAATATTCTGCTCAAATTCCATTTTTAATAGTTGTCAATGAAAAATATTTTAACTTTAATGGCTTGCCTGTTGATTCTGGTTATGAACCTGGATGCACAGTCCTTTCAAGTACAGCATCGCTTAGAAAAGGCCCCGCGTTTGGAGTTGCGGTTTTTGCACCCTTCTTTAGCTGACGTTAAGGATCATGCTTTTCATTCCGGTATTTACGATCTATCTTTTTCTTATCCCATATCCGAAAGGTGGTCGGTTATGGCATCTGTTCCATATGTGGCTGCTAACTATAGCGTAGATTTAAATCTTCTTCCTGAATTTATCGATCCATTATTGATGTTTGATTATCCTGTTAATGATAATGGCTTAGGGAATATTGGAGTAGGTGCTGTGACAAAATGGGAGTTTGTAAGCGGTGACTTACAATGGTTCAATACCCTTTATTTGCCTACTTCAGGTCAAAATAACTTCGATGGTTTTCTTTTAAAAAGAGGGGAGCTTTTAAACCTTCAGAAATATGTCTCGAATGGAACTTCCATCACATCGGAGATGGTGTTTGGTAAGTTTCCGGATAAAGGGGTGATCTACTCATTTAGTGGCGGACCACAGTTTATTATTTATTCAGAAGAGATCAAGAGAGAACTGTTTTATAAGTACTCATTGGGGGCAGGCTATAATTTTGGAGCCGTTGCCATTGTCGGGGAATGGATTGGGCGCTATCACGATAATAAGGATTTTTATCAATCTGATCATCGCTATTGGAACACGCTGAATGGCAGCATTCATTTTACACGAGGGCGATTGCGCCCGGCTATTCTTTATAACTATGTTTTTGAGGACCGGCTGAGAGATTGGTTTTCTACCGGTTCAGTGGGAGTCAAATTAAGTTATTTATTTCTTTAACCTGATATTTTTTAACAAATGAAGAAGCTAATTTTATTGACGGTTGTTTTAATCTCAACCTTTCACCTGTCAAGTGGGCAATTTCGAAGTGTATTGGCCCAGCCGGATTCGCTTGCCCGGTTTGAATTTCGATTTCTGCGCGCCTCATTTGAAGACGTGGAAAAGATAGGTATTCTTTCAGGAATTTATGACCTCGCCTTTTCTTATCCAATCAATAAGAATTGGGGCCTCGAAGTATCCATTCCGCTTGCTTTTATGAAATATGAAATTGAAAATTATGAGTATTATGGATATAATTATTACTTTGAGGGTGATAATACAGTCGAGAAAAATGACAATGGAATAGGAAATGTAATGTTAGGTGCCCGGTTTCAAAAGTGGTATACCGAGAGTCGTTGTTTTCAATGGCGGGGGCAGCTTTATTTACCTACCACAACTAAGGAGGAGTTTGATTTAGGACAGTTTATGTTATTATCCGATTTTAATGATTTTCCGAAATATGCTCAGGATGTAACAACGGCTGCCTTTTTATTCGGGTATTACAACAATCCCCATCGTGGAGGTTATTATTATGTGGATGGTGGCCCACAATTTTTGTTGAGTCACGATTCTGATGTGGATTCTGAAGTATTTGTGCGGTATGCTTTTGGTGGCGGATACAATAGTGGTACAGTAGCTGTTTCAGGTGAATTAATCGGGCAAGCTATTGTGAGTGAAGATATGGATGAATTTAATGATCGCTTTTGTAGTTCTTTAAATTTCGGAGTTCATTACACTAAAAGTTTTATCAAACCATCGCTGTTTTATTCCGTCTATCTGAAGGATGATTTCAAAGACATGGTTTCAGGAGTATTGGGCGTGAAAGTTGCTATTAGCATTGCAAGTTTGTAACATCTAATCTCACAATAACAAAAAAGGCTG
>Ga0193953_1000169_pt1 | contig 36880 bp, 35 predicted proteins | sample BB_4_MG_FD_140325 | JGI IMG/M metagenome (GOLD analysis project Ga0193953, IMG submission 140325) | Microbial mat bacterial communities from the Broadkill River, Lewes, Delaware, United States - BB_4_MG | ecosystem: Environmental > Aquatic > Freshwater > River > Microbial mats | place: USA...
ATTCTCATTGATGGTCACTGCAGCGGTGGTGTGGGGAACAAAGAGGTAGAGTACCCCATTTTTCCACCCGGCACTGTCGATCTCAGCCTGAACGGCTGAAGAGATATTCACCAGCTCTTTATTGTGTCTGGATGTGACTAGTATTTTGTTTGGCATGGGCTTAAGAAGGGGCAAGGGGTTTAAACCAAAAAAGGCCCCGTCGTAAACGACAGGGCCTTTCCTGAAAAACTAAAAACGGCGTCCGGTGATTATACGCAACCGGTGGGCTTAGGAAGACCAGCCATTTTACAAGCACCTTTACCGGGGCCTGAGGGGAACAGCTCGTAGATGTGCTTGAGCTTGAACTTGGTAAGCTTGGAAAGAACACGTACCATGGGAGCAATACCGTTCTTACGGTAGTAGTCCTGGAGAACGTCGATTACAAGCTTGTGCTCTTCGTTCAGTTCGGCAATACCTTCTTCCTTCATAACGATTTCAAGCCACTCTTCAGTGAACTGAGTGAAATCAAGAAGGAAACCATCCTCATCTACATCAAACGACTTTCCGTTGTATTCAATTGTCTCGGCCATTGAATCAAAACCTCCTGTTGAGAATTATCAATATGAAAGGCTTATCCCTTATTTTGTCCTGTCCACTTCGAAGAGAAGAAATACAGTAAAGAAAGGGCAATGTCAACCCGTAACATACAATATGCTACGGGTTTAACCACCTCTTTTCGCTTACTGATCCTCTTCCGGCATTTCATTGAGCTTATCGAGGGTAAAGACAGGGCCGTCTTTACATACAAGCTCTTTGCCGATGTTGCAGCGACCACACATGCCGATACCGCATTTCATACGGTTTTCAAGGCTCATGATGATGTGATCGGCTTTGTAACCAAGCTTTTCAAGAACAGGCTTGGTGAACTTCAGCATCATGGGAGGACCACAGAGGATGGCGTAGGTGTCGTCATCGCCCTGAGGAGCCTGGGTCTCGGTGACAGTGGGGACGAAACCGGTGTGGTATTTCCAGTCGGGATCGTCGGTGCTGTCAACGGTGATGTTGAGGTTGATGTCATCGCGTTTTTCCCACTCGACCAGCTCGTCTTTGTAGAGAATCATGCCGGGGTGACGTGCCCCGTAGATCACATCCAGACGACCGAAGCGCTTGCGGTTTTCGGGCTCGAGGAGGTACTTGATGGTGGAACGCAGGGTGGTGAAAGCGAAACCGGCACCAATGATGACGATGTTCTTTCCTTCCAGGTCCTCGATGGGATACCAGTTGCCCAAGGGGCCACGGAGTCCCATGACATCCCCCACTTTCATGTTGTGAAGGTGGTCGGTCACCTTACCGGTACGGAACACGGTAAACATGACGAAGCCCTTCTCGGAAGGGGAGGAGGCGATGCCGATGGGGATTTCACCCTGACCCGGGATGGAGAGCTCGGCAAACTGACCTACGTTGTATGCGAACTTCTCTTCGTCGCCTTCGTTCAAGAAAACAAACTTAAAGGTTCTGAGCGTTTTATCCGCGGTCGCAACCTCAATGTCGTCAATGCGAACGGGATACGCCTTATAAGGATTCTGCACGGGTCTTCTCCTTTTTTTAGCTGGCGGCTTCGTAACCGTTCATCTTGTTACAGATGGTGCGGATATCGATGTTAGCGGGGCACTGCTGGACGCAGCGGCCGCACCCAACGCACATAAGGCCTTTGTCGTACTTGTCGACGAAGTACTTGAGCTTGTGCATGAAGCGCTGACGGAAACGCTGGTGCTTCTGGTCCCTGGGGTTGTGACCGGATCCGTGCATGGTGAACAGAGAGGTCATGCAGCTGTCCCAGTTTCTCATGCGAACACCGTCGTTGCCCTTGTTCTCGTCCTGGATGTCGAAACACCAGCAGGTGGGGCAGGCGTAGGTGCAGGTACCGCAGTTGATGCAGGAGAAGGAGAGCTCTTTCCAGAAGGGCGCGTCGTAGAGATCAAGGCTGTTCTTGCCGCGAAGATTGGCCGTCTCAACCTTGGTTACGATCTTTGCTTCTGCGTCGGCTTTCTTGGGCTCGAATACGGAAGCATCGCCTTCTGCGTCCCAACCGGCAGAAGCGAGAAGTTTCTCGCCTTTTTCGGTGAGGGCCTTGGCTTCGTATGTGTCACCGCAATCGGACAGGAGAACGTCGAGCCCCTCTTCGTGGTATGGCCCACAACCCGCGGTGGTGCAGAAGCACGTCTCGCAGGGGTTGTCACAAGCCAGGCCCACAAATGTGGTGGCATCGTATGCGTCCATCCAGTAGGGGTCGCGGTAATCCGGAGTATCGAAGTTCATGCGAACCAGCGCCACAGCCTTGGCGTCGCAGGGACGCATGCCGATGACGGCCCGTGCGGAGTAATCCTTGGGGGCGTCTTTGAGGATGTGGTGTTCCGGGTCGTTCTCGTCCAGGCTGTAAGTAAACATCGGCTCAGACTGGGGGAAAACCACGGACTTGGGAGAGAGACGGGTGTTGCCGAATGCCATGTCGGGGGCTTCGTCACTCGTCAGTTCCTTGAAGTCGTGGGCATCACCCTGCATCACGGGGCCGACAAGGCGGTAACCGCTTCTCAGGCTGTCAATCCCGCTGGCCCATGTATTTTTATCTATTTTGATGACCTTCATGATATTTGCCCTTGTTCATATGATGTTTCATTCGCGTCGTCGTCATAACAGGCAGAGGCGAACGGGATTACATGATGAATTTTTCGGGATCGTCCAGCTTGAAGCTGTCCAGCGGAGGACGCTGGTCGACGGTAAGTCCCGCTTCCCAACCGTAGAGCTCGTTGCAATCTTTTTCGAGCTTCTTGGTGAACTGACGCACCTTGATGTTCTGGGGGCAAGCCGCTTCGCAGGCGCCGCAGTCGGTGCAGCGGCCGGCGCAGTGGTAGGCCCTCAGGAAGTGGTAGGTGCGGATGTCGATGGGATCGGTTCCTTTGCCTACCCACTGGGGTCGGGACTCGTCCACGAAGCAGGTGGGGCAGTAGCACAAGGGGCATGCGTTCTTGCATGCGTAGCAGCGGGTACAACCGGAAAGGAGCTCTTCAAAGAAGGCCCACTTTTCCTGGGTGCCCATGGCTTCCACGGCACGAACGTCTTCGTACTTGTCCACGTCTGTCTGCTCTTCCACGAGGTCGGCGCAGAGTTCGTCATAAATGACGGGGTTTCTGTGCGTGCAGGTGGCGCAGTTGTCCTGAAGGGACTCGGGGTTGTTCTTGTCCGCCATGCCCTTGCAGGGCACACCGATGATCACAAGCTGCTCTCGGGAGATCTTGTTCTCAATGATGTGGTTGACAATGTTGCGCGAGTCACACCCTTTGGCGATGACGGCAATCTTCTCCTTGCGACCGGTAAGGTAGTTGGCAAGGTTCAGACGGCAGTTTGCATCCCAGACGAGGTCTTTGGCGTCCTCGGCTTTGGTGATCATGCAGGGCTCATTGGTAAGGGCCACAGTCCCTTTACGGAATCCAACAACGCACTCGACGGTTCCGTCGCTCAAGAGCCTTTCCGATATCTCTCTGATTTTTCCGATGTATGATTCCATGGCTTAACCCTTCGCCGCGCTCTTTTTCACGTAATTGGTATTGGGACCCAGAGCCTTGACGGATTCCGTGACCTTCGTCACCACATCCACAAACTTGGTGGATTCGGCAGAAGAGATCCAGGAGAACTGCAGGCGGCCAGGTTCGACGCCCATGTGCTCCATGAGGTTTTTCATCAGGGCGAACTTTCGACGAGCATAGTAATTACCTTCCAGGTAATGGCAGTCGCCGGGATGTCAGCCGGAGACCCAAACTGCGTCGGCTCCTTCGCGTAAAGCAGCCAGGAAGAACTTGGGGCTCATGCGGCCGGAACAGGGGATCCGGATCACGCGGACGTTGGCAGGGTACTGGGCTCTGCCCACACCTGCGAGGTCAGCCGCTCCGTAACTGCACCAGTTACAGAGGAAGCTGACGATTTTTGGTTCGAAATCAGCCATTTTATTTCATCTCCTTTGAATTCCGCCCCAAGGGAACAGACCCCGCAGGGCGGAATAAACAGGTTAAGTGCGAAACTCTATCCTTACGCTTCGACCACGTTAAAGATCTGAGAGAAGATCTGATCGTTGTCGAAACCTCTGTGGCGAATGGCGCCGGAGCGACATGAGCCGACACAGAGACCGCAGCCTTTACAGAGAACCGGGTTGATCTGAGCTTTGCCTGCTTCCCGTCCTTCGGTCATAAATGACGGAGCGGAGTAGGGGCAGACACTGACGCAGATACCACAGGAGCTGCAGAGTGAGGGAACCACATGGGCGACCTGACCGCTGGTGTGAATGGTTTCACGGGCCAGCAGAGTGATGGCGCGGGATGCCGCAGCTTTTGCGTGGCCGACGGACTCATCAATGGGCTTGGGATAGTGAGCCATGCCGCAGAGGAAGACACCGTCGGTTGCGAATTCGCTGGGACCAAGCTTGGCATGACGCTCAACAAAGAAACCGTTGTCGTTCATGGGCAGCTTGAAGAACTGAGCGATCTTCTCATCCCGGTAGGGCAGAACTGCCGTGGCCAGGGAGAGGAGGTCCGCCTCAATTTCGATGTCGCGTCTCAGCACGTGGTCGGTGGTCTTGATGGTCACCTTGTCGCCGTTGACAGAGACTTCGGGCTTGTTGTCTCGGTCGAAGCGGATGAAGATAACACCTTTTTCACGGGCTTCACGGTAGAGGAATTCGCGCTCGCCGTAGGTCCGAATGTCACGATAGAGAATGTAGACGTTGGCTTCGGGGTTGCGGCGTTTGATCTCCAGGGCGTTGTCGATGCTGTGGGTACAGCAGACACGTGAGCAGTAGGGACGCTCGGGCTCGCGGGAGCCTACGCACTGGATAAATACGGCTGAATTAACGGTCTCGAGAACCGGATCGTTGGCCTTGAGTTTTTTGTCCATCTCGAGGCTGGTAACAATGCGGTCGCTCTTGCCGTAGGAGTATTCTGATGGGACGTAGGGCTGAGCACCGGTTGCCATGACGGCAACGCCGTGCTTGATGACGGTCTCCTCATCACCGGATACGAGAGAGGATTCGAAGTTGCCAACGAAGCCTTCCACGTTTTCAAGGGTGGTGTTGAGGTGAACGGTGATGTTCTCGTCCTGGTTCACTTCCTCGATGACTTCAGCAAGCTTGCTTGCGATGTCTTCGCCGGAAGCGGTGCGGAACAGGTGATTCGCCTGGCCGCCGAGGATCTCATCACGCTCTACGATGTGGGTTTTGTAACCCTGCTTGGAGAGGCTCTGTGCAGTGGTCATGCCGGAGAGGCCGCCACCAAGAACCATGGCAGTCTGATCAACCTGCAGTTCTGCCTCATCGAGGGGCTGGAAGAGAGCCACTTTGGCGATGGACATGCGAATGAGGTCCTTTGCCTTTTCAGTGGCCTGCTCCGGAACATCCTTGTGTACCCAGGAGTTCTGGTTACGGATGTTGGTCATCTCGAAGAGGTACTTGTTGAGTCCTGCCGCAAGGAGGGTCTCCTGGAAGAGGCCTTCGTGGGTCTTGGGAGTACAGGCTGCAACCACAACACGGTTCAGGCCCTGCTCTTTGATGGTCTCAGCGATTTTGTCCTGAGTGTCCTGGGAGCAGGAGAAGAGGTTGTTGGTGACAAACTCAACGTAGGGCAGGGTCTTGGCATACTCTGCAACCGCCTCTACATCTACGGTGCCTGCGATGTTGGTGCCGCAGGAGCAGACGAAGACGCCGACCCTGGGACGCTCACCACCGACATCAAGCTGGGTGACGCTTTCAGCTTCTTTGGTGACGGTGTTTCGAGCGGAAGCGATGGCTTCACCGGCCGCTGCAGCTGCCGCGCTGGCATCCACGATGGATTCGGGGATGTCTTTGGGGCCCTGGAACGCGCCGCAGACAAAAATACCCTCACGGCTGGTGGCCACAGGGTTGAATGCGGAGGTCTGAGCAAAGTTGCTGGGGGTCAGATCAATCTCCAGCTTCTTGGCAAGCTCGATGGTCTCGGGTGCTGCCTCAAGGCCGATGGAGAGAACGATCATGCCGAAGACTTCGGTCTCAATGCGACCGTCTTCGGTGACGTAGCGAACTTCCAGGTCATCGGTCTCGGGAATCGGGTTGATGGTGTGAACCCGGCTCCGTACGAAACGAATGCCTTTCTCTTTGCTCTGCTCGTAGTAAGCTTCGAAGTCTTTACCCGGAGTACGCATGTCCATATAAAAGATGGCGCAATCCAGATCGTCCCCGTTGTGCTCTTTGGCCATGACCGCTTCTTTGACTGCGTACATACAGCAGACGCCGGAGCAGTGACCGTTGTCACAGCGGTTGATGTCCCTTGAACCAATGCACTGGAACCAGGCAATTTTCTTGGGCTCTTCGTGGTCCTTGCTCCTGCGTGTCAGGTGACCCTGTGTGGGGCCTGAAGCGGAGAGGATACGCTCGAACTCAAGGGAGGTTACAACGTTGGGGAACTTGGTGTACTGATAGGTATCAAAGATAGAGGGATCAAAGGGCTTGAAGCCTGTGGCAAGAACCACGGAGCCAACGTTGAGCGTGGACTCTTTGGCTGTCTGCGTGTAGTCGATGGCTCCTGTGGGGCACACCTTGGCGCAGTTTCCGCACTTGTCTTTGATCAGCTTGATACACTGGGTGGGATCAATCGCGTATTTAAGTGGAACCGCCTGGTCATACTCGACGTAGATGGCTTTGCGCTTGATCAGGTTCGCGTTGTAAGGGTCTGTGACTTTCTTGGGACATTTTTCGGCACAGAGACCGCAGGCGATACATTTGTCTTCGTCTACGTATCGGGGTCTCTCATTTAAGGTAACTTCAAAATTACCTGCTTCACCCTGAATGTCAATTACGTCAGAAAGTGTTTTTAACTCAATGTTCAGATGCCGGCCGACCTCGACCAGTTTAGGGGAGATAATTCACATTGCACAGTCGTTGGTGGGAAAAGTCTTGTCCAGCTGGGACATGACACCGCCAATAGAGGGCCCCTTTTCGACCAGGTATACGTAATAACCTGAATCGGCCAGATCCAGGGCAGTCTGCATACCGGCGATACCCCCCCCGACGACCATCACGGATCCGATTACATCCTTAGACATGGCTTCTTTCTCCTGTTAAATGGTGCGCAGGCGCATTCAAATCGCTGAGAACGGCCTAGCAGTGTTACAAAATATTCCAAATAAACCTGAAAAGTTATATTTCCAGAATTAGCAAGCTCTCCTGCTTGCAGCTATCCTACCTTATATTAAAGATAAAATGAGCAAATACACTTACTACCCGCTATATTGGGTGTTGTCAATAGAATTATATTTATATATTAAGGGACTAAATGTCCGTAGAAGGTGCGGCCCTTCAAGGTGAAAAGCCGACTGAACTCGGATTCAATCCGTTCAATTAAATATACATTATTTACTGGTATGAATAGAAAAATTGTTGTCATATGCGGACCCACCGGTGTAGGAAAAACCTCTGCTGCAATAGAGGTTTGCAGGCGTTTTTCCGGGGAGGTTGTCGGGGCAGATTCCATGCAGGTTTATCGGCAGATGGATATCGGTACGGCAAAACCCACGGCCGAAGAGCAGCGACTTGCCACTCATCATATGATTGATGTGGTGGATCCTGATGAACATTATGATGCCGCTCTTTTTGCCGCCCAGGCAGACGAGGTGATCTCTTCCCTTGGTGGAAAAGGGGTACTTCCTGTGGTTGCCGGGGGGACGGGACTCTATGTGAAGGCACTGATCCATGGTCTTTCTGAGGCGATCCCTTCGGATAAGGCCGTCTCCGAGCGCCTCGAGGCAGAGGTGGCAGACCTCGGGCCGGCAGCGCTTCATGCCCGTCTGGCTCAGGTGGATCCCGGCTACGCTGCCAAGATCAGCAGCAATGACCCGGTCCGCATTGTACGGGCCCTTTCGGTCTATGAAGTCACGGGCAAGCCGTTGAGCGCTCATCATACGGAACACGCCTTTGCTGAATCCCGGTACGATGCGTTGAAGATCTGTCTCTTTTCGGACCGAGAGACTCTCTATGACCGCATCAACCGGCGCGTTGACCTGATGGTGGAGGAGGGGCTTCTCGATGAGGTGCGAGCTCTTCTTGCCAAGGGGTACCATCGGGGCTTGAAATCCATGGGCTCCATCGGGTACCGTCATATGGTGGAGCATCTTGAAGATGGCGTCTCCTGGGAGGAGACGGTTCGCCTTTTGAAGCGGGACACACGCCGATTTGCAAAGCGCCAGCTTACATGGTTTCGCTCGGATACCGAGATGACGTGGCTGGCTCCCGGTGATACTGACGGACTCTTTTCTGCGGTTGAAGAATTCATTATATAAAGGAAGGCCTGAGGGTATGCCAACTGAGAACCCGTTTAAAAGAAGAGGAGTGTTGACGCTTTGTTTGGTGGCGCTTCTTCTTTGTGTTGCCGGTTGCGGGCAGAAGGACTACAGGGCGGATAAGGCCCTGCCTGCCGACGAGCAGCTGTTTGCCCGGGCCGAAGAGGCCTTTAACACCCGCCAGTTTGAAGAGGCGCTTGGCTTGTACGGCGATCTTGTGAAACGGTTCCCTGACAGCACAGTGGCCGCTGCCGCCCTGTTGAAGAGGGGGATGATTTATGGGCATCTGGAGGCGTACGACGATGCCCAGGTGACTCTGGCTCAGGTGTTTCAGGATTACCCGGAGAGTCCCTTTGCGCCCGTTGCCCTGGTGGAGTCCCTGTCAATTTTGTACCGCACGGGTGATTTTCCCGGGGTGATTCAAAGGGCGGTCCAGGTACCTGACACCCTTTCTCCGTCCGATTATCTTGTAAGAAAATATGCCATCATGGGGGATGCTTACCTTGCTCTTGGGGATCGGGTCGATGCGGTTGGGGCTTATTATACTGCCTGCGACCTGGTTCATTCCACTGAGCGTGAATGGGTTGTTGCACGTCTTCGGGGGGCTGTGGGTACCCTCACCCTTGCCGAGACCGATGAGATGCTCTTTCGGGTTTACGAGAAGGAGAAGCGGGGGTTTCTTCTGCTGCAGCGCATGAGGGCTTTGGCTGAAGAAGGGGCTGTGGATGAAGCGCTTCAAGGGGTGAATGATTTTTTAAGCCTCTACAGTGAGCACCCTGTCCGTGATGATGCCATGGCGTTTCGAGAATTTTTAAGCCGGTCGCACTTTAGTCCCAGGGTGTTGGGGTGTCTGCTTCCCTTTACGGGTCGTTATGCCGATTACGGAAGGCAGGCCAGGGAGGGTATTGAACTTGCATTTCAGGGTGTCGCCTTAAAGCAGGGGCTTGGGGATTTCCAGCTTGTTTTTCGGGACACCGGCTCAGATGATGAGACGACCCGCCAGGCGGTCAGAGAACTTGTGGAAGCTGGTGCTGCAGCCATTATCGGGCCGGTGGGCAATGTGGAGAGCGCCACCGACGAGGCTCAGCTGCGAGGGGTTCCCATGGTTGCCATGACGGGCAAGGACGGCATTACCGCCTCGGGTGACTTTATTTTCCGGAATTTCATGACGCCCCGCATGCAGGTGCGTTCTGTTGTCTCGTACGCATTTGAGGTGCTGGGGGTTAACGACTTTGCCATCCTTTACCCCGATGAGCCCTATGGCCGTGATTTCATGAATCTCTTCTGGGATGAGGTGGCCCGTTATGGTGGTGAGATTCGGGGTGTCGAGGCGTATGGTGCAGAAACCGCAGATTTCTCATCCTCCATTAAGAAGTTAACCGGTCTTTGGTACAACAGGGCGGCCAAGGGGGAGGATACCCCGGACTGGGGTCGGGTGCTTCCCGATGACGCGAAAGGCCGGGGGCCGGTTGTGGATTTTGAAGCGATTTTTATTCCCGATGGGAGCAAAAACCTTGAGATGATCCTTCCTCAGCTTGCCTTTCATGATCTGGGGGGGATCTACGCATTGGGAACCAACCTTTGGCACAATGCCGAGTTGATGGACGCCGCTTCCAAACACCTCGGACAGAGCATTATTCCGGATGGTTTTTTTGCGCGCAGCCGTGATCCGCGCGTGAAGCGGTTTGTGGCGGAGTTTAAAGGGGCCTTTGGAAGGACACCGGATTACATTGAGGCTGTGGCCTATGATTCGGCATCGTTGGTCCTGGGGGTTCTTGCCGAGAAAGCCCCTGCCACCCGGGGAGATGTTCGGGATGCGCTTCTGGCTGTCAATGCATTTCCCGGTGTCACCGGGTCCACCTCTTTTGATGAGACAGGGGATGCCGATAAGACCCTGACCCTTTTGAAAGGAAAACGGCGCCGCTTTGTGGAGGTGCCGAAGTAGAAGATATCGGCCAGGTTGCATGAACAACAAAACCCGACGGTGCTCGCACCGTCGGGTTTTGTGTTTTTGTGGGATGGCTGGTTAAAACGTGCCTCCGGCGGCAAGGTGTGCCACCTTGAAAGCAGGTTGCGCATGCGCTTTGCCCCTCGTTCCTCGGGCAAATCACTTCCGCCTTTGAAACGGACTTCGTTGGAGGGTAATTTGTATGATCTGTTTGTTAAACCCGCTCTTTCAGATCAGGAAAAGTTTGGTCATCGGCGGGTCGCTTTTTGAAAAAGCTCCGCAAAAACTTTTCGGTTGCAACAGTCTTTTTTTCCGCCCAGCGGGCGAGGGAAAAAGGCTGTTGCCAAGCTGAAAGCATATGATTGGCCAACAGAGGTGGTGTTAATCGAAATCTTCTTTAAGGCTATTTTGTCAAACTTTTCGAAAGTTTGGCCCCCGGCAGGGCCGCCGGAGGCATAGCCGAATCGTTACGTTTATTCGTCGTTTGCGCTGACCGGATTTTTGAGGGAGCTTTGCCCTGTGGCCTCTAAGACCGTGGCCCAGAGTTTGCCGTCCGGGTCCACTTTTTTACGCTGGGTGATCACCTGGTCCATGGGGACGTGGACGAAGTGGTTGTTCCAGTGGCTTACCACGAGCTTGGTTTTTCCTGACATACCAGCATGGACGGCGTCGCGGCCTAAAAAGCTGCAGAAGACCCGGTCATTGGAGTTGGCTGGCAGGCTTCGGATGATGTAGCTGGGGTCGATGTACTTCAGGCTCATGGGGATGCCTTTCTCCTTGAAGTGGGTAAGGATCCTCGCCTTGAGCAGGAGGCCAATATCATAGAGCTTTACGTTGCCTGAGGCATCGTGTTGTTTCTGGCGATCGAGGAAGAACTCCTGTCCGGCCCCTTCGGCAACGACAACCACGGCATGGCCCCGTTGCGTCACACGTTCTTCAAGGTTGGCCAGGAATCCGTTGGGGCCTTCGATATCAAAGGAGACTTCGGGGATCAGGACGAAGTTGACGTCCTGGCGAGCAAGGGCGGCGGTGGCGGCAAGGAAGCCGGACTCTCTGCCCATGAGCTTGATCAGGCCTATGCCGTTGGGGTAGGCCTCGGCCTCGTTGTGGGCTCCGCTGATGGCTTGGGTGGCAATGTCCACGGCGGTATCGAATCCGAAGGAGCGGGCAACAAGAAAGACGTCATTGTCGATGGTCTTCGGGATGCCGATGACGCTGATTTTGAGCCCTCTTGTTGTGATGGCATCCGCTATTTTGGAGGCAGCGGCAAGGGTCCCGTCTCCGCCGATCATAAAAAGGATACCGATGTGCATGCGCTCCAGGCTGTCGACAATCTCCTCGATGTCCTGGTCTCCGCGTGAGGAGCCGAGGATGGAGCCGCCTTTGTCCAGGATGTTCACCACGCTCTCGGGGGTCAGGTCCACGGTGCTGTGGCCGTACTTGGGAATGAATCCCTGGAGTCCGTGGCGAATGCCGCAGATGTGTTTGACGCCATAGCGGTGGTGGAGCTCCAGAACCACTGAGCGGATGATGTCGTTGAGGCCCGGGCAGAGCCCGCCGCAGGTCACCAGGGCGCATCGAAGCTTGCTCGGGTCGAAATAGATCTTTCGTCTGGGGCCGGCCGATTCAAAGGCTGGGGCGGGGGCGTTCTTTTTGCTGAGTTCCGCCACCTCCTTTTGGTTGACGTGAAGCAGGATGCGTTCGTCATCGTCAACAAAGTAGGTGCCTCCCCCTCGCTCGGTGGGCTGCAGGAGGGGGGAGGGGATTTTGGCTTCACCAAGGGTCTGGATGGTGGTGTCGATATCTTCAAATCTCATAATCACTCCCATCATGGTGTTGCCGGAAGGCCCTTTCGGATGAAGGGGGGCCTCCGGCGAGTGGCGATCCGGGTGTGGTCAGCTTCCGTTGAATCGAAAAGCTCCCTTGCCCAGGATATCGTGAAGGTGAAGGAGCCCCTTGACCCGGCCTTTGTCGTCGGTGACGGGCAGGACAGTGATCTGGTGCTTCTCCATCAAGTTCAATGCGTCGTAAGCCGGAGCGGTGGTGGCCACGGAGCGTGGGGATTGTGTCATGGTTTCGGTAACGGGACGGGACATGTCGGTGTCCCCTTTGGCCAGTACGTGGCGGGCGTCCCCGTCGGAGAGGAGGCCCTGCAGGACGTTTTCCTCCCCGGTCACGAAGACGGCGCCCAGGCGCCGGGTATCCAGAACGGCAAGTGCGTCGCCGATTGAGGCTGTGGAGGGGATGAGGGGTACCTTCTCTCCGGTGACCATCAGCTCGGATACCTGCAGGGAGAGTCGTTGGCCCAGGGCGCCGGCTGGATGAAATTTTTTGAAATCGTCGGACTGGAACCCTTTGGCATTGATGAGTACCACGGAAAGAGCGTCGCCCATGGCAAGCTGGGCTGTGGTGCTGGATGTGGGGGCGAGCCCCAGGGGGCAGGCCTCTTTTTCCACGCCGGTGTTGATGACCAGGTCTGCGTGCTTGCCCAGGGTGGAGTTCGGGTTGCCTGTGAAGGCCACCACGGTGCACCCCATGGCCTTGATGCTGGGGATGAGGTGGTTTAGTTCAATGGTTTCGCCGCTGTTGGATATGGCGAGGACCACGTCCCTGGGGGAGGTCATTCCCAGGTCTCCGTGCATGGCTTCCACCGGGTGCATGAAGACGGCGCGGGTTCCGGTGCTGCTTAGGGTGGCGGCAATCTTGCGCCCGATGAGGCCGGATTTTCCGATACCGGTGATGATGACGCGTCCGGTACTTTCAAGGATTGCCGTTACTGCCTGGGTGAAGTTGTCATCAATCTTATCAATAAGGTCTATGAGGGCGTCGGCTTCCGTGCGGATTACCTCGGCGGCCTGTTCAATTCGGTTCATGGTGTTGTCCTTGGGTGGTGTTATATATTGAAACCATGGATGGTATGGTGTGTGTGTATGTGTTATATGCTTTCGTATTCTTATTTGGTAAGTGGCATCAAACGCGTCAAAGATCAAGGGAAAAAGCCCGTGGTAACCACGGGGAACACCTTTTAAATACGGACTTTCACGCAAAGATCTGACTCTTTTGCCGGGCTTGATTGGCTCCGGTGTGGCAGAGTGCAGGGCTCTTGTGGTGTGTCGCTGTTTTTATAGGGCTTGGTTAATTTGAATTTGACAAATGGGTGTGAGTTCTTTATAAATACTTGGTTTAATTTTGATCTCTTGAAATACCATGAGTCGGCCTGATGGCCAAAATCTGTGATATAGGGAGTATATCCAATGATTTGTACTACAGTTAGAAACGGCAGTGATTGCCCTATGATGACCAAAAGCGGCTGTTCCTATGAGGGCGGCGTCTGCAAGCCCATCATCGAACAGTGTGAGGGGTGTGCTCGCACCGGTGAGTTCTCTTCTGAAAAATATTGCATGTCCGCTCCAGATCCCGAAGCACGCTGGAAGACCGGTAACTGCAACCTCGCCACTCACGTCAAGAACGTGATTGAAGAGAAAAAGCAGAAAATCAACCCCATCAAAGCATCCAAGCGTGGGGGCAGATAGCGGATCGTGTCGATATAAAGCCGATCATAGATTCGCCTTTTCAGACGATTCAAAGCCCCTGCCCTTCACATGCGTGTTTAAGGACCGGGGCTTTTTTTTTACCTCGACAGGCCGGAAAGATTCGGTATGGAGCCGCGTGGGGTAGGATTATTTATTAATGATGGGCTCCGGCAGCCGGCCGGAGGCGATGTGACGCCACAGATCAAGGAGCAGGTTCATGAACGAAATTGCCAAGCAGCTGAATGATGAGATCGAACAGGGTAACGGTCACCTGATGGAGATGTTGGCTCAGGTTGGTAAGAATCTCTTTTTCCCCAAGGGTATTTTGAGCCAGTCTGCTGAAGCGAAACAGAAAGCACACCGGATCAACGCCACCATCGGTATCGCAAAAGAAGAGGGAGGCATCATGTGTCTCCCGTCCGTGATGGACAGTATTGAAGGTCTTGCACCGGAAAACAGCCTCACTTATGCGCCTTCTTTTGGCATCCCTGCCCTTCGCGCGGCGTGGAAAGAGGCGATGTTTGAAAAGAACCCTTCTCTTTCCGATAAGGAGGTCAGCCTTCCCGTGGTGACCTGCGGCATCACCCACTCCATCAGCGTGGTTGCTGACGTCTGGGTTGATCCGGGTGATGTGGTGATTCTGCCGGACATGATGTGGGGCAACTACAACATGATCCTCTCTGTCAGACGAGGGGCCACCCTCTCCAAATACAATCTCTTCAACAATGCTGGCGGGCTTGACCTCGAGGCGTTTGAGGCCAAGGTAAAGGAAGAGGCGGCCAAGCGTGAAAAGATCATCGTGCTCCTTAACTTTCCCCAGAACCCCACCGGGTACACCGCCACCAAGACTGAGGCGGCAAAAATCGCCGACATTCTGGAAGAGGTTGCCAAGGGCGGTACCAACGTCATCGCGGTGACCGACGACGCCTACTTCGGCTTGTTCTACGAGGAAGAGACCCTTAAGGAGTCCATTTTTTCTCTTATTGCCGGTCGTCACGAGCGTCTCCTCGCCATTAAGATGGACGGTGCCACCAAGGAGGATTACGTCTGGGGACTGCGTGTTGCCTTTGTCACCTATGGCATCCCTGCCTGCGAGAACCAGGCCGCCGTCTATGACGCCCTGGAGAAGAAGACCGCCGGCGCCGTTCGCGGCAACATCTCCAACGCCTCTCACCTGAGCCAGTCTATTGTGCTCAAGGCGATGCAGAGCGAAGGGTACTGGGAGTCCAAGGAAGAGAAGGGCAAGATTCTCAAGACCCGTGCCAACAAGGTTGGTGAGGTGTCAAGGGATGCCAAGTACGCCGATGCCTGGAGTGTTTACCCCTTCAACTCAGGCTACTTCATGTGCATTGCCTTGAAGAACACCGATGCCGAAACCCTAAGGCTCCACCTCCTTGATAAATATGGGGTGGGCCTCATCGCCCTCGGGGCCACAGATATCCGTGTTGCCTTCTCCTGCCTTGAGCTTGGGGATGTTGAGGAACTCTTTGATATTATCTATCAGGGTATTCAGGATCTTGCCGGTTAGCCCGCGTTCAACCTTTTAAGCCCGACGGCCCTGACATGGAATAAAGGGCCGTTGGGTACCTTCAAAAGCCCTGCACGTTAAATCTGCGGGCTCCCCATTCGATTCCCATTGGAGTATTTCATGGTCCTGCTGACCAAAGGTGCGAGCGGACGAGAAGGAATCTACAACGCCGGTAAGTGGTTTTCCTACTTTATCATCATCGGCCTCATTGCCGGATGTGGATCCATTCTTTTTCACTATCTCTGTCAGTTGGGGGTCCATTATTTTATGGATTTCATGGCAGGGTATCGTCCGACTCCCCCCGCCGGTGAGCATCACCTGCTCGTTCCCACCACCCGGCCTTTCAATCGGTGGATTCTTCTTTTTCTTCCTGCCATAGGCGGTCTTTTCAGTGGCTGGCTGGTCTATACATTTGCCCCGGAAGCGGAAGGTCACGGCACCGATGCCGCTATTGATGCCTATCACAACAAGGGCGGCTTTATCCGAAGCCGTGTGCCCATCATCAAAACCATCGCCTCGACCATCACGCTGACCACGGGTGGATCCGGCGGCAGGGAGGGCCCCATCGCTCAGATTGGGGCTGGTTTTGCCTCTTTTCTGGCCACCCGTTTCAAACTCTCAGACCGTGAACGGCGTATCATGATGGCCGCAGGAATCGGTGCCGGTGTGGGCAGTATTTTCCGTGCTCCCCTTGCGGGCGCTCTTTTTGCCTCTGAGGTGCTCTATCGAGACCCCGAGTTTGAATCGGACGTGATCATTCCGGCGGGGATCTCTTCGGTGGTGGCTTACTGCCTCTACTGTCTGGTGTTTGGCTGGGGCTCTCTTTTTGAATCCCCGGACTTTCTCTTCCGGAACCCCCTGGAGCTGGGGCCTTACCTGGTTCTTGCCGTGGTTCTGGTTCTCACCGGCTGGTTTTACGTCAAGGTGTTCTACGGTACGGAAAAGCTCTTTAAGGGCATGACTGGGGTACCCAACCACCTCAAACCGGCCATCGGGGGGCTCTGTACAGGGATCATCGGTTTCTTTTTTGCCCACACCTTGGCCTTTGGTTATGGGTTTATCCAGACGGCCCTTACCACAGGGCTTCCCCTTACCATGCTCCTGACCCTTGCCATCGGCAAGATATTTACCACCTCCTTTTCCATCGGTTCCGGTGGCTCGGGTGGTGTCTTTGGACCCTCGATTGTCATCGGCGGGGCCATGGGCGGTGTGGTGGGAGAGCTCTTTCACAGGATCATGCCGGGGGTCGTTACCGAGCCAGGCGCCTTTGTGATTGTGGGTATGGCCGGATTTTTTACGGCTGTCTCCAACACCCCTATCTCCACGATTATCTTTGTCAGCGAGATGACCAACTCGTACCATCTTTTGTTGCCCAGTCTCCTGGTCTGCTCCATCTGTTTTCTTTTGGGGCAGAAATTCACCATCTTTGAGAACCAGGTGAAGAACAAGGTGGACTCCCCGGCCCATGCCGGTGAATTTATGGTGGAGATTCTTCAGAAGATCCGGGTGAAGGATCTGATGCATGTGGTGAAGCAGGTGCCCCATGTCCACGAGGAGATGGGCTTTATGGCCTTTAAACGCTTCTTCTCGGAGACCAAGCAGCACTACTTTCCCGTGATGAACAAAGAGGACCGGCTGGTGGGGATCTTCTCCTCCACCGATATCCGGGGCGTGATTTTTCTTAAAGAGGTGGAGCACCTCATCGTCATGCGGGATATTGCCACCACAGAGATCATCACCACCACCCCGTCGGAAGATTTGAATATGGTGCTGCAAAAGTTCACCCAGAAGAATATCGACAGCCTCCCCGTGGTTCAGGAGACAGACCACGGCGTTCTCATCGGCATGCTCGACCGGCGCGCCGTCATCGCCAGCTACAACCTGCAAGTCGAACGCATGAAAACCAGGGGCTAAAGCCCCTGGACCCCGGGTTTGCGAATGCTATCGGCCTTCGTGCCTCAGGGCGACGCATTCGCGAACGGGCTTCGCCTGTGGGGAAATGGTTGTGTTTATAAAAAAATAAAGGGAGATTGCGTGTGTTCGACGCAGTCTCCCTTTTTTAATCGTACAGTTTTGGTAACTATTCAGCTCATGAAAAACGGCCTCCGGCGGCAAGGTGTGCCACCTTGAAAGCAGGTTGCGAATGTGTTTTGCCCCTCGTTCCTCGGGTCAAAGCACATCCGCCTTTCGTTGGATGTGAATCCGGAATTATTGATTAAGACCTGTTTGTCAAACTTTTCAAAAGTTTGGCCCCGGCAGGGCCGCCGGAGGCGTAAGCTGAATAGTTACCAGTTATGTAACTATTCAGCTCTTCCAGCATGAATTCCCGCCTTCGCGGGAGAGGCGAGAATGGTGGTGTTCTTCACCTGTTTCATGTTGAGTTGTTACCGTTGATCCCATGCCCTTATAAGGTAACCCTGTCTGGGTGCGCCGTGCTCCGCCGCGGCTCTTTTTACCGGAAACACGCCATTGCTTGGATCATGCAGATATACACCATGAACCACTCCCACGATCTCGAAACCCAACGAGTTCTGAGCCTTGACGGATATCGCGTAAATGCCGCGACGGAGCACGGCGCGCCCGAAGATACCTGTCCGGCGACAACCCAAAATAGTTAGGGCCTCGGTCGGAAATGATTATACACCGCGGCCTATTCCGGCCGCTTCCACAATGCTGCTCTATTCACGTTCCATAGCGTCGTGCTTATCGTACTTATTGCATCAGTGTGTATAATTTAATTTTCCGAGGCCCTTACACGGGTCTCTTCTCAATACGGGCGGCCTTATATCACCCTCCACGCGAATGCATTGAACGTGATCGCAGAACGATACCCTTCACGCATTCGCCATAGGGTTTCCAGGTGCCCCCACCTGGCAGGCGGAGGCAATTCTTTTTACAACAGCTTCAGCAGTTCCAGGGGGTGTGAGATGATGTGGCGGGCGCCGCTCTCTTCGAGTTCGGCTCTTTCACGGAACCCCCAGAGGACTCCCACGGGGACCATGCCGGCGCCTTTGGCGGTTTCCATGTCCACGGAGGTATCACCTAAGTAGAGCATCTCTTCGCCTTTGATGCCGGTTGCCTCAAGGATCTCGATGGCGCCGGCTGGGTGAGGCTTTTTGGGGACGTCGTCCCGTGCGCCGAGGGTCATGTCGAAGGTCCAGTCGGGCATGAGGTCTTCAACGCACTCGCAGGCGGAGTCGTGGGGTTTGTTGGTGAGGACAAAAATCTTCAGTCCTTTATTGACGAGTGCCGTGAGCATTTCAGCGATTCCGTCGTAGGGTTTCGAGATGGTGCCGGTGAGCTCGTGGTAGAGGGCCAGAAACCGGTTCAGGAGTTCTTCGAGTTTCTCCGGGTCTGCAGTCACCTCGGGCGGTGCGGCCCGTTCAATGAGGACACGTGCCCCGTAGCCAGCGAAGTATTTGTAGGCCTCGATGGGGTGGGTGGGGTGGCCGGATGCTTCAAGGATCTGGTTGGTGGCGGTGGCAATCTCTTCAAGGGAGTCGATGAGGGTGCCGTCAAGGTCAAAGACGACGCCTCGGTATGTGTTGGTCATGGGTGCTTCTCCTAACAGGGGCCCAGCCAGAGTCCGGCCGGGTAGAGGGGGGAGTCGATGAATTTCCTCGGGGTGTGGGGTACGTCGTCATATTCCACGCGTACGAGAAACAGGCCCTGAGGGGGTGCCGTGGCACCGGCTTTTGCTCGGTTGCAGGATTTAAGGATGCCTTTAAAGGCATCGGGTGTGGTGCGGGAGAGGCCCACATCCACCAGGGTGCCCACCAGGTTTCTCACCATGAATTTCAGGAATCCGCTGCCGCAGAAGGTGAGGGTGATGAGCCCGTCTCCGTGGTCGTGGACGCATGCCTCATCCATGGTGCGGACGGTGGTGGCCCTGGGGCTTCCTGTGCCTTCAAAGGCTTTGAAATCGTGGGTGCCCACAAGGTGTGCAGCAGCTGTTTTCATGGCTGCAATATCAAGGGGGTTTCGAATCTGCCAGAAGGTGTCGGCATTCACAGCAGGGGCCAGGGGGCGGTTGATGATGCGGTAGGTATACCGCTTTCGTTTGGCGTCGAACCGTGCGTGGAAGTCATCGTCTGACGTGCGGCACTCATGGATGGTGATGCTGTCCGGCAGCATGCTGTTCAACGCATCCTGGAATTTTTCTGCAGTGATGGCGGTCTCTGCCTTGAAATGAGCCACCTGTCCGACGGCATGGACGCCGGCATCGGTGCGGCCGGAGGCGGTGACGGTCACAGGTCGGGTGACCATGCGTGTCAGGCACTCCTGGATGGTCTGTTGCACCGTGGGTTGATCGGGTTGAATCTGCCAGCCGGCGTAGGGGGTACCAAGGTACTCGATGGTAAGTCTGAAGGTGGTTTCCATATCAAATTCGATTGATGGGCACGCAGGCCATTTTTCGTTCAAAGGCTTCGTCGATGAGTTCCTTGAGTTTTTCGGGACGGTAGCTTGTGTTGCAGGACCTGCAACGGAAGGTAACGCGTTTTCAGGAACGTTGAATTTCAAGGGGGGTGCCGCACTCGGGGCACTCTCCGTGTGTGTCGGTTTGATTGAACATTTCAGATGTTTCCTGTACATAAGGGGTGGGTGGTCTCGCCCCATGGGGTGAGGTCCCGCCTGGTTTGGCAGTGTGTGGCTCGGGTCATGCACGTGGTGGTGCGTTTTTATTAAAAGGCCACTGCCGAAAGCGCCTCGCAATATTGTGGGGGGATCGCTGAAGAAATTAACCACAATCTGTCGTTGGTTGACAGGCTTCGTTTGATGTTTTTGCGAGGCCATCAATGAATGTATATAGAAGAAACGGGGCGGATTCAACCGCTCTTTGGAAGGAGATGGCTTCGTGACTGAAAACCAGGGGGTACGCCTGCAGAAATATCTGGCCCATGCAGGGGTCTGTTCCAGGCGGGCTGCCGAGACACTTATCCAGGGCGGTGAGGTCACTGTAAACAACCGGGTGGTGACGGAGCTCGGGACCCGCGTGGATCCGGAGTCTGACCGTATTTGTGTGAAGGGAAAAGAGATTCGTGCCGAAGAGAAGAGAGTGTACCTTGCTCTTCACAAGCCTGTGGGTGTTATCACGTCCTGCAATCACGGGGACGCCAAAGTGGTGACGGATCTGGTGGATGTGCCGGAGCGGGTCTACCCGGTGGGGCGATTGGATCAGGATTCGTCGGGTCTTTTGATTCTGACCAACGATGGGCGTATACACCACCGGCTCTCGCATCCTTCCTTTGATCACGAAAAGGAGTATCGGGTACGGGTGGCAGAGGCAATCCCGTCCTCGGCCCTTGCGCGAATGGAAGCGGGGATTCGCCTCAAGGAGGGGAAGACCCGGCCCTGCAGGATTCGGCGTGAAGGCAAGGACGGCTTTATCATCGTGCTGCAGGAGGGGAAAAATCGGCAGATTCGGCGTATGGCTCAGGCGGTGGGGCATGATGTGAGGACCCTTAAGCGGGTGCGCATGGCCAATATTCGCCTTGGGCAGCTGAAGTCGGGGCAGTGGCGTCACCTCTCGGAAGGAGAGGTCAGGGAGTTGTTGAAGCGAACCGGTATCGGGACAGGGAAGGGGCAACGACACAGGTGAATGTTTTTTGGGGACGACATGACAGGTACAGGTACAGCCCCCGGGGTGAGTTTTATTGCCCGGGCTGTCGTCATACCGTGGATTGCCTGGCCATGGAGACGGTTCGGATAACCCGTATTCTTTTCTTTCCTGTGTATCGACAGGTGGGGGACTCGGGTAAGGTCAAGTGCCCTCTTTGTGGCGGGGTCTTTGAGCGTCAGGTGACGGCATTCAGTCCGTCGGTTTCCCGGGAGGGGTTGAAGCCAGCCCTGGTGACGGTGATGTTGTTGATGATGGGTGCGGATGAAGGTGAACCGACTGTGGCGATGGATGGTTTTTTCCGGATTGTCTCTGATGTCACGGGGGATGACATGGACCCGGAAACTCTCCGACTTGAAGCCCGTCGCCTTCAGGGGGAAAAGGATGCCCTGGGCGATCAGCTGAGGGCCATCGCTCCCTACCTGAGCAATGCGGAGAAGCGGATGGTTCTCGAATCGGCATTGCGTGTGGCCTATGCCGATGGAGATGTCTCTCAAAATGAAGAGGCTTTGATGCGGCTGATTGCCAAGCTGCTTGAGGTGCCCGACTCCATCTACAGGCGTGTGACAGGGGATAAGGGTGGGGAAGGCATGACGTCTGTCATGCAGGGCGGGTGAATGCATCAGTCGCACAAGCATGAGGGCCACTGTTCAGTTCAACGTCGCCCCGGTGGGCCTGCCGTGAGCCAAACGTTTGTTGTGTTCAAGGGGACGGGGTTGGTAACCTGCTTTTGAGGTGGCACACCTTGCCGCCTGAGGCTCGTTTGTATAGGTGGAAGTTGAGTCGTTACACTAAAAAAGGACACCCATAAATTGGGTGTCCTTTTTTTTGTAGAAACGGGTATGTCGGCTGGGTTAATTGCCCACAAGGGCTGCGCGTGCTTCTCCGGCCACGTACAGGGATCCGGCCACAAGAACCAGTTCTCCCTCCCGCGCTGTGGAGCGCGCTGAGGTGATGGCTTCGTCAATGTCTCGGATCACCATGACGTTTTTCACGTATTTTCCAGCATCGGACCTCATGGATTCGGGATCGATGCTTCGTTCGGTCTGGGCCTGCACGAGGATGACGCGCCTGCAGAAGGGCAGTAGATTTGCAAACATCTTCTGGTAGGACTTGTCATCAAGAATGCCGGTGACCAGGGTGATTTCCCGTCCTTTCTGCTCGTCTTCGAGGTAGCTGACAAGGGCCTTGATGGCGGCTGGGTTGTGGGCGCCGTCGATGATGGTTTCCGGGGTGCTGGAGACCCTTTCAAGTCGACCGGGCCAGAAGGTGCTGGCAAGGCCTTCCCGGATGGTTTCATCGGCGATGTTGAAGCGGTTTTCGCGTCTGAGGACGGCACAGGCGGCAACGGCAAGGGCGGCGTTTTCCACCTGGTGCTTTCCGAGGAGAGAGGTCGTGAGGTCGCTGATGGCGATGCCATTGCAGCGGCAGCTGAATCCGCTTGCGGAGCGCCTGATGTGGATGTCCCGGCCCAGTCGGATGACAGGTGCATTGATTTCCCGGGCCGTCTCTTCAACCACGCCGATGGCACTGGCCTGGCGGACGCCCACGATGGCAGGGATCTCCTCTTTGATGATACCCGCCTTTTCATAGGCGATCTTGGCGATGGTATCACCCAGGTGGTCCTTGTGCTCCAGGGAGACGTTGGTGATGATGGAGAGGACGGGGGAGACAATGTTTGTGGCGTCCAGGCGTCCACCCATGCCTGTTTCGATGACAGCAACCTCCACCTCTTTTTCGGCGAAGAGGTCAAAGGCCATGGCAGTGGTCAATTCGAAGAAGGTGCCGGATCGCTCACCGACGTTGGCGGCTTCTACCCGGTTGTAGCTGGCCACAACCTCTTCATCGGTGATCATCTCGCCATTCACCTGGATGCGTTCGTTAAAACGCACGAGGTGGGGGGATGTGTAGAGACCGGTTCGGTAGCCGGAGAGACCGAGGATTCGGGTAAGGTAGGACGCCACAGACCCCTTGCCGTTGGTTCCCGCCACATGGATGACGGTGAATTTTTTTTCCGGGTTTCCGAGGCGCTCAAGGATCCCTTCCATGGTATCCAGGCCAAGGATGATGCCGAAACGGCCGAGTTTGTACATGGTGTCGAGGCAGCGCTCGTAGTCGGATTGCATTGTCATGGTGGATGTTGCTCTGAAGATGTTGGTGGTCTGCAAATACAAAAAACCCGGCTATGTGCAGGTAATGCTTAAGCCGGGCTCTTTGAATACGAATCGATCGATAGCGAGATTGGTTTATGCCTTATCGGTTGCGGGCACTTGCAATCCTCTGACGTCGCTGCGCTTCGCGCATCTTGCGGCGTCGGAACTCGCTCGGCTTTTCGTAGCTCTTTTTGAGCTTCAGCCGCTTGAAAAGCCCGTCATTCTGAATTTTTTTCTTCAGAATACGCATGGCTTTTTCCAGATCGTTATCGAGAACTTTAACTTCGATTTCCTTCAAATATATCGCCCCTTTCTCAACATCAGAGGCCGTTGATCTTTATTGCGTCGGCATGATGGTTAGTCTGTATACTATTAAAAAGTAAACTTCAGAAACATAAAACAAAAAAAAGGTGATAGCAAGAAAAAAAAACGTGCTATCACCTCTTGAATTTTATGCTTCTTAAGAGAAGGTGGCGCAGAAGGCCATCTCTCCTTACAGCTTGGAGACGAGTTCGTCGGTGACGGACTTCATGTCTTTTTCACCGGCAAGGGTGATGTACTTGGTCAGGTCGCTTTTGTCGGCAACATCTTTGAAGTAGTATGCTGCGGCGAGGGTGCCGTCCACTTCGTTGTAGTAGATGGCGTGACGCTTGTCGATTGCTGAATCGTCCTGGTCGTCGGCACGGGATGAAAGGGCGCCGCCACATACTCGACACTTGTCGCCGTTGGGCTTGATGGCTTCGATGCCGATGTTGTTGGGGTGGTTGGGGTCGTTCTCACAGAGGCGGCGACCGGTGATGCGGAGTTTGGCGATTTCACGGTCAAGAACGATCTCTACCACGTAGTTGAGTTCCATGCCGGCGGCTTTGAGGGACTCATCAAGTTTTTCGGCCTGGACCTTGTTTCGGGGGAATCCGTCAAGGAGCCATCCGTTGGCGCAGTCATCCTGCTTGAGTCGGTCGAGGATCATGGGGATGGTGATATCATCGGGAACAAGGTCACCGGCGTCGATGTAGCTCTTGGCCTTTTTGCCGAGCTCGGTGCCGCCTTTGATGTTCTCACGGAAGATCGCTCCGGATTCGATGTGTGCTGCGTTGTACTTGTCCTTGAGGATGGAGCCCTGAGTGCCTTTGCCGCTTCCGTTGGGGCCGAAAAATAAGATGTTCATGCGAAAATCCTTTCTCTTGGTTTGGTAAACTATAGCTTCTACATATTTGAGTGGACGGAGTCTTTTGGCCGCAGCTCCGTTGCCTTGAATCCTGGTCGTAAAAAGATGGGCCGTATGTATACGGATTAGGTCTGATATATAGTGAAAACAGCGGAAGTCTGCAACGAATTCTGCGGGTGTTTCCCTTTTTGCGGCCTCATCCTTCTATAATTTTTTACATAATCATCAAAAAAGTTTAAGTAATAAAATGTTGTTGGCTTGTCAAGGGCAGGGGATACATTGTATGGGGAGGTGGTTCAGGGGTGCGGGGTGGAAGTTGTGTTGAAAGCTATGTGAAACGGTGCGCCGAAGCAGCGCTCGGCCGTGGCAATGGATCGAATGTTGAGGTGGATTGAATGGTGAAAATAGGGTTGACCGGAGGCGCAGCATCCGGAAAGACGACGGTTTGTGAATTGTTCAGGGAGAAAGGGGTTGCGGTGTCCATTGCCGATGACCTGGCCCGGGATGCCGTAAGGGTTGGGAGTCCTGGTTTTGAAGCGGTGGTCGCCTGGTTTGGTGATGGTGTGGTGTCAGGGGATGGTGAATTGGATCGTTCGGCCCTGAGGCGGAAGTTGATCTCCGACACAGAGGCGCGCCGGGTTCTGGAGTCCATTGTTCAGCCCGAGGTGATTCGCCTGATGGGCGAGTTTCTTGAGCGGGAAAAAGAAAGGGGGGCAGCAATGGCTGTTTGTGAAGTGCCTCTGCTCTTTGAGTTGGATTTGGCGCACATGTTTGATCTGACCCTTCATGTGGGGGTAGGGCGTGATACCCAGTGTGCCCGTTTAATGGAACGTGACGGGGTGACGCAATCTGAGGCGGAACGGCTCCTGGCGCTTCAGCTCTCTGATGAAGAGAAAAGGGGGCGTGCGGATCTGGTTTTGGAGAATGCCCGGGGGTTGTCAGAATTAAGGGGGGGCTTTTATAAGGTGTTTGAAAAAATTATAAAAAAAAGCCATGGCTCTTTATAAGTTCTTGACATGCCGCTTGGCGGTATTGTATCTAACGGTTTGAACCGCTCTTTTTGTCATTACCGACGTCATGATCCTAATTGGGACCTGCAGAAAAGACACTCACCTTACAGAAATCATGGTAAAAAATCTGTACACATCCAATATCCGCAGTTGATCTGTGTTTCGCGATGTGCCTTCCGGAGGGCCTCTCTTTTGTTATTACGTTACGGGTAGCGAGGGCGATCAATCTTGCCGAAATCAAACGGATTGGGACGACGTTGTTTGTTGTTCTGAATGAGTATATAAAACGTGGGGAAACTGTTGATGAATATTGTTGAATTGAAAGCGATGCGGATTGAAGAGCTGGCCAAGATGGCGCGGAGCCTCAAGATTGAGGGTGCCGCCGGTCTTCCCAAGCAGGAGCTGATTTTTATGTTGCTTCAGGCTCAGATTGAGCGTGAAGGGCAGATTTTCGGAGAAGGGACCCTGGAGGTGCTTCCCGATGGATTCGGCTTTCTGCGGTCTCCGGACTGCAACTACCTGCCCGGCCCTGATGATATCTATGTCTCTCCTTCTCAGATTCGCAGGTTCAACCTTAAGACGGGTGACACTGTCTCCGGTCAGATTCGACAGCCCAAGGAGTCGGAGCGTTACTTCGCCCTTCTCAAGGTTCAGGCGGTCAACTATGAAGACCCTGATGTGGCACGGGAGAAGATTTTCTTCGACAACCTGACCCCCCTTTATCCCGAGCAGAAGGTTCAGCTGGAAAACGACAAGGACAACTACTCCACGCGAATCATTGAATTGATGGCTCCCATTGGTTTTGGCCAGAGGGGGCTTATCGTCTCCCCTCCCCGTTCCGGTAAGACCATGATTCTTCAGACCATTGCCAACAGCATGATCAAGAGCCATCCCAATATCGTACCATTTATCCTGCTTATCGATGAGCGTCCCGAGGAAGTGACCGATATGGCCCGCTCCGTAAAGGCGGAGGTGATCAGTTCTACCTTCGACGAGCCTGCGGAACGTCACGTGCAGGTAGCGGAGATGGTGATTGAAAAGGCCAAGCGTCTTGTGGAGCACAAGAAAGACGTTGTAATCCTTCTCGACAGCATCACTCGTCTGGCCCGTGCTTACAACTCGGTGATGCCTCCCTCCGGGAAGATTCTTTCCGGTGGTGTGGACTCCAACGCTCTCCATCGTCCCAAGCGCTTCTTCGGTGCGGCTCGAAACGTGGAAGAGGGCGGAAGTCTGACCATCATCGCCACGGCCCTCATCGATACGGGCAGCCGAATGGACGAGGTTATTTTCGAAGAATTTAAGGGGACCGGTAACATGGAACTGGTTCTCGACCGCAAGCTTGCGGATCGCCGAATGTTCCCCGCCATTGACATCAAGAAGTCCGGTACCCGTAAGGAAGAGCTCCTTATGGAGAAGGCGCATCTCGACCGCATCTGGATTCTGCGAAAGCTCCTGGCCTCCCTCAATACCGTGGACAGCATGGGCTTTTTGCTTGACAAGATTAGCGGGACTAAGGATAATGTGGAGTTTCTTGATTCTATGAATTCATAATGCCGCATGGCCGCCTATGACGGCGGTGTCAGGCGACCACCGATGGTCTCCCTGGCGGTGTTTTTTTCGTATATTTACATCTTTAAGGAGTTGGTTAGACATGAAAAAGGGCATCCATCCCGAATACAAAATGGCCACCGCAACCTGTGCTTGCGGTAACGTCATGAACGTTGGTTCTACCCGTGAAGAGATCAAGATCGAAATCTGCTCAAGCTGCCACCCGTTCTTTACCGGTAAGCAGAAGCTTGTGGATACTGCTGGTCGTATTGATCGCTTCCGTAAGAAGTTTGCAAGCTTCGATGTCAGCAAGGTTGGCAAGTAGTAAGCACGATGTATGCAAGACCGTAAGGCTTGAGAGAAGAAGGGGAATCGATGTTTTTTTCGGTTTCCCTTTTTGTCGTCCGGACGCTGTGTCCGGGCGGGTGAGGGTGAGGACACTTCCCTTTGTGCGGCAGGTTCGCATTTAGAAGGGGTTATGGGGCAGGCAAAAGCAATGTTTAATAAACTCAAGGGTGTTGAAGATCGGTTTATCAAGCTGGAGCAGCTTCTCAGCGATCCCGCTGTGGTCAGTGATCGGGTTTTGTATCAGAAATACATCAAAGAGCACGGTGAAATTTCCAAGCTGATGGAAGCGTATCGGAGATACAAGAAGATTATTGCTGATCTTGAGGAAGCTCAGGAACTTCTGACAGATGACGACCCGGACATGAAAGAGATGGCCCAGGAGGAGATCGGGCCCCTCGAAGAGCAGAAGGTGGCTCTGGAAGAGGAGCTGAAGATTCTTCTTATTCCCAAGGATCCCTTGGATGAGAAGAGTGTTATCGTTGAGCTCCGTGCCGGAACCGGTGGCGACGAGTCGGCGCTTTTTGCCGGGGATCTTTTTAAGATGTACACCCGGTATGCTGAAAGCCTCGGGTGGGGTGTGGAGGTTATGGACTCCCACGCTTCGGATGTCGGCGGCTTTAAGGAAGTGGTCTTTCAGGTGAGCGGCAAAGGGGCTTACAGCTCTTTTAAATATGAGAGCGGGGTTCACAGGGTTCAGCGCGTTCCGGCCACCGAAACCCAGGGGCGCATTCATACCTCTGCTGTGACCGTTGCGGTTCTGCCTGAAGCGGAGGATGTGGAGCTTAAGATCGAGCCCAACGAGCTGCGCATCGATATTTTCCGCTCCTCCGGGCCTGGTGGTCAGAGTGTTAACACCACCGACTCTGCGGTACGTATCACGCATATCCCTTCAGGGATTACGGCTACCTGTCAGGATGAAAAGTCCCAGCACAAGAACAGGGAGAAGGCCATGAAGGTGCTTCGTTCACGTGTTCTTGACAAGATGGTTCAGGAGACCGAGGCCAAGCGGTCTGCTGAGCGTAAGGGGCAGATTGGAAGCGGGGATCGCAGTGAGCGTATCCGGACCTACAACTTTCCCCAGGGGCGGATGACCGATCATCGCATCGGACTGACCCTCTATCGCCTGGAAGCTATCATGGAAGGGGCGATTGAAGAGATCATCTCCTCTTTGAGGACGCATGCCCAGGCCCAGGCCCTTAAAAATGAACAATCCCTCTGATTCTCTGTTTGAGTCCTCCGTCACCATCGGCGAGATGCTGGCGGAGGCTGCCCGCCTTTTTCAAGGGGCCGGGGTGGATGCCCCGGTCCTTGCCGCTGATCTGTTGATGATGCATCTCCTTGATGTTCGTCGTGCAGGGCTTCTTCTGAAGAAAAACGACTCCGCCACAGACGGTTTGAAGAAGGGGTATGTGTCCCTTGTTGCGCGTCGCCTTGATCGTGAGCCCATTGCCTATATTATCGGCAGCACGGGGTTCTGGGATCTGGATCTTGGGGTGTCGCCGCATGTGCTTGTGCCGCGGCCCGATACCGAAACCCTGGTGGAGGCGGCTCTTGAAATTCTGACGGAAAAGGATTCGGGGTCACTGCGCGTGGTGGATCTCGGGACCGGTTCCGGTGCCATTGCCCTTTCCCTTGCCAAGGCGTGTCCTCAGCATGTTGTTTATGCAACGGACAGGTCTGCAGAGGCTCTTGCTGTGGCCCGTGAAAATGCCCGTCGAAATAATCTCCTCGAGCGGGTCACCTTTGTACAGGGCGTCTGGTTTTCTCCGTTTGACGAGGCCTCGCCCATGTTCGACGTGGTGGTCTCCAACCCGCCGTATATTCCCACTGCAGATATTGAAGCGTTGGAGCCCGAAGTGGCGGTCTTTGAGCCGAGACTGGCTCTGGACGGCGATGCCGACGGTCTTCGCGATCTGGCACTGATTGTCTCCGGGTGTCGGAGTCACCTGAAGCCCGGTGGTTGGGTTCTTCTTGAGATGGGGTGGGACCAGAGAGAGGCGGTTCGGGCTCTGTTGGATGCGGAAGGGATTTTTGAGTCCATTCGATTTTTCGATGATTACGCCGGAAACAACAGGGCTGTGCGTGCTCGGCGCCGCATCTGATTTTGAGGGCGTTTCTTAATGTGGCAAGCGGTGTAAATGGCCTTGCGGGTTTATGCAGAAACTGCTACATATGATCGGATTTGTCGATCAGAGCGTATATTTGCGTCTTCTGGTTGTCAAGCTCCCATTCCGGGAGCAATTTTCAAGCGGCTTGTGAGGTCGCTTTTGTTGAATTTGCCCGACTGACGGGCAGATGCCACCTTAATGACACACGCCCTTTGACCCGCATCAGGTTCTTTCCTTAATAATTTAGGGAAGTCGATACCGGGGATGACGGGGGCGGTGGAAAAACCAAAGGAGTAGGATATGTCTTACGTTAGCATGAAAGAGCTTCTCGAAGCTGGATGCCACTTCGGCCACCAGACCAAGCGCTGGAACCCGAAAATGAAGCCGTATATCTTCGGCGCTCGTAACGGTATCTACATCATCAACCTGCAGAAGTCTGTCGGCATGTTCAAAAATGCTTATGACTTCATCGCTGATGTTGCTGCAAGCGGCAAGTCCGTTCTGTTTGTCGGCACCAAGAAGCAGGCCCGAGAAGCCATCTACGAAGAAGCCAACCGCGCTGAGATGTTCTATGTACAGAATCGCTGGCTCGGCGGCATGCTCACCAACCTTCAGACCGTAAAGACCAGCATTGAGCGTCTCAGTCACCTCAATGAGATTCAGAACGACGGTACCATCGAAAACTACACCAAAAAAGAGCGTCTCAAGCTTGGTAAAGATCGTGACAAGCTCGAAGCCGTTATTGGTGGTATCAGCCAGATGAAGGGTCTTCCCGGTGCCATTTTCATTGTGGATCCCAAGAAAGAGAGCATCGCTGTTAAAGAAGCCAAGCGTCTCAATATTCCCATTGTCGGTCTCGTGGACACCAACTGTGACCCCGATGACATCGATTACGTGATTCCCGGCAACGATGACGCCATCCGTTCCATTCGTCTCATCTCTTCCCGCATTGCCGATGCTTGCATCGAAGGCCGCAAACGCTACAGCGAGAAGCGTGCCGCAGCAAGCGACAAGGGCAACGACGAAATGGAAGCCCAGGCCGCAGCTGTCGCTGAATCAGCAGCAGGTGATGCCGAAGGCCCCGTGGTGGAAGTGATCCGTAAGAAAACCGAGAACGATGCCCCGGCAGCTGACGCCGCGGCCGAGAATGCAGGAGAGTAATCATGGCAGAAATCAGCGCAGCAATGGTAAAAGAACTTCGTGAAAAGACCGGCTCCGGAATCATGGATTGCAAAAAAGCCCTGAAGGAGAGCGACGGCGATGTGGCACAGGCCCTCGATTTCCTGAGGAAGAAAGGTCTCGCTGCGGCAGCCAAGCGTTCCGCACGCGCCACTTCCGAAGGTACCGTCATGAGCTACATCCACATGGGTGGCAAAATCGGCGTTATGGTTGAGGTCAACTGCGAGACTGACTTCGTTGCCAAAAACGAAGATTTCCAGGCCTTCGCCAAAGATGTTGCCATGCACATTGCAGCCGTCAACCCTGCCGGCCTTGCCCCTGAAGACATTCCCGAAGAAGTTGTTGCCAAGGAGCGGGAAATTTACCGTGAGCGCGCTCTTGAGCAGGGCAAGCCTGAGAACATCGTGGACAAGATCGTTGAAGGTCAGGTCCAGAAGTTCTACAAGGATTCCTGCCTCATGAGCCAGGCTTATGTAAAGAATCCCCAGATTACCATTGAAGACTATACAAAAGAGGTTATCGGCAAAATGGGCGAGAACATTCGTGTCCGCCGTTTCGTCCGTTACCAGTTAGGAGAGTAGATGACATCGGCGAAGCCTGCCTTCAAACGTGTTCTTCTTAAATTAAGTGGTGAAGCTCTGATGGGTGATCAGAACTTCGGTATCAGTCCCGACATGATGAAATACGTCGCCGAAGAGGTGAAGTCGATTCATGAACTTGGGGTTGAAGTGGCCATTGTTGTGGGCGGAGGCAATATCTTCCGGGGTATTGCCGCAAGCTCTTACGGAATGGACAGGGCGCCGGCCGATCATATGGGGATGCTGGCTACTGTCATCAACAGCATCGCCCTTTCCGGTGCTCTTGAAAAGATCGGGATTCCCACGAGGGTCCAGTCAGCCATCAGCATGCATGAGGTGGCTGAACCCTTTATTCTCCGTCGGGCGGTTCGCCACCTGGAGAAGGGTCGTGCCGTGATTTTCGCCGCAGGGACGGGCAGTCCCTACTTCACCACCGACACGGCGGCGGTGCTTCGTGCTCAGGAGATCCACGCGGAACTCCTGATGAAGGCCACCAAGGTGGACGGCATCTACGACAAGGATCCTGAAAAGGAGAAGGACGCTACGTTCTTCCCCCGGATCAAGTACATGGAGGTCCTCGAGAAGCAGCTGAATGTCATGGACATGACAGCCATTTCTCTTGCCATGGACAACAACCTGCCTTTGTCGGTCTTTAACCTTTCCGGCAAAGGAAATATTTTCAAAGTGGTCACAGGGGCCAAGGATATCGGTACCCTGATTGACAACTGATGATCTTACGGGTATGAATGAGATCAGGTCCGCGATACGCGGGCCTGATCTTTTTCTGTTTTTGGGGGATCGTGTTCGGCTGAGTTCACGCCGGTTTTCAATCCTTTTTATCCCCCTGTTCCATATCTGATTTGCAACCATCTATTCTTAACGAAGATAGGAAAGGTGACGATATGATCAATTCGCTGCTTGAAGAGACCCGAGACCGGATGGGCAAAACCATGGACGCTCTTGACAAAGAGATGGGCCGTGTTCGCACCGGACGCGCTTCGGCCAATATGCTCGACGCCGTCAAGGTAGATTACTACGGCACCCTGACTCCCCTGAGCCAGATGGCTTCAGTTTCCGTACCGGAACCTCGGCTGCTCGTGATTCAGCCCTGGGACGCCACCGCTCTTAAAGAGATCGAAAAGGGCATTCTCAAGGCGAACATCGGCCTGACCCCTTCCAGCGACGGAAAGCTGATTCGTATCTCCGTTCCTCCCCTGACGGAAGAGCGCAGGAAAGAGATCGTGAAGCTGGTTCATAAGAGCTGCGAAGACCATAAGGTAGCGGTTCGCAACATCCGTCGTGACTCCAACGAGACCCTTAAGGGCCTGAAGAAAGACGGAGATATCTCCGAGGATGAGCAGTTTAAAGCTCAGGATCAGGTTCAGAAGGTCACCGATGATTATGTCGGCAAGATCGATGCGATGTACAAAGACAAAGAAAAAGAGATTCTTGAGGTTTGATGGAACGAGACCTTCCCGATGGACTTTCAGCTGATCGCCTGCCCGAGCATGTGGCTTTTATCATGGACGGCAACGGCAGGTGGGCTAAAAAGCGGGTGATGAACCGTGTCAAGGGCCATGAAAAGGGCGCTGGCGCGGTTCGCCAGGTTGTGGAAAGCTGTACAAAGTTTGGCATTCCCTACCTCACCCTCTACGCCTTCTCCACAGAGAATTGGCAGCGGCCGAAAAAAGAGGTGGATGCCCTGATGGGGCTGTTGACCCGTTTTCTTCGCAATGAGAGGAAAAAGCTCCTGAAAAACGGCGTCCGCCTGACGGCCATCGGCGAAATCGATCGTCTGCCCGAGGAGGTCCGTCGCGAGCTTGACCTGACCATGGCTGAGACCAAGGACAATACGCGCCTGACCCTCTGTCTGGCCCTGAGCTACGGCAGCCGTTCCGAGATGGTGGAGATGGTGCAGCGCATTGCCGAAGGGGTAAAGGAGGGGCATATTGATGCTGCTTCCGTGGACGAGGAGATGGTTTCACAACATCTTTTCACACGGGGGGTTCCTGACCCGGATCTGGTGATTCGCACCAGTGGAGAGATGCGGCTCAGCAACTTTCTTCTCTGGCAGAGCGCCTACAGCGAGATCTTTTTTACCGACACGCTCTGGCCTGATTTTACCGAATCCGAGTTCGCCTCCATTCTCAAGGATTACCAGGGGCGCGAGAGACGGTTTGGAAAAGTGCTTCAGCCCTGATGGCCTGGGGCAACACAGGTGGATTTCCCAAAGGGAGTATCGGCTGCCGACTGCGGCGGAAACGGTCTCCCTTTTGTTGTATAAAAATGGGCCATCATAAACATATCCGGCATGTTTTGTTGCCGATGCAAAGGACTATATACCAATGCATATGAAACGGATACTCTCAGCGATTGTTGCTATTCCTCTACTCTGGCTTTTTATTCTCAAAGGCGGGGCCCTTCTCTTTACCCTTCTGGTGATGGCCGTGGCGGTCATTGCCCTGACCGAGTACTACCCCCTGGTCGATGATACGACCGATCTCTTCGGCCCCCTTCCTCTTCTCGGTTACGCCTCTTCCCTCGCCATGGTTGGAATTGCACATTGGGTTGCCAGTCCCTGGGGTGTCCTTCTCGGCGTGGTGCTGCTCAATATTCCCCTGGGTGGTTTTTTTCTTCTTTCCCGTTTTGAACAGGACCCCAAGGTGGTGAAACACCTTTTGAGCCATGTGTTTGGGCTCCTTTACATCCCCATGGTGCTGGCATCCGTGGTTCGGCTTCGTATCGCACCTGAGCATGGGATGATGTGGATCTTCACTCTGCTGGTGACCGTGGCTGCGTGCGATACCGGGGCATTCTACGCGGGGACGTATCTGGGCAAGCGCAAGCTCTGCCCCTCGGTGAGCCCCGGGAAAACCATCGAGGGCTTTATGGGCGGCATGGTCGCTGCTTTACTCGCGGGCTTTGTTATGAAGGGGCTGTTTCTTCCGGACCTGGGTTGGTTTGCCTGTCTCCTGCTCTTTCCCCTGGCCGGAGCGGTGGGGCCCTTGGGCGATCTGTTTGAGTCGGCCATGAAAAGAGCTTCCGGCATCAAGGATTCCGGTCATATCATTCCGGGCCACGGTGGCATTCTAGATCGAATCGACGCTCTTCTGTTTGTGGCGCCACTGTTTTATTTCTTTATGATGTTGAGCGCCTGATGGGGAGTGCCATGAAATACCTGACCCTGCTCGGCTCCACCGGGTCCATCGGAAAGAATGTGTTGGAAATAGTCCGGCTTTACCCGGATCGATTCGGTGTTAAGGCCCTGTGTGCCGCCACCAGCGTGGAACTCCTGGCAGATCAGATCAAGGAGTTCGCACCGGAGGTCGCCTGTGTTATTGACGAGCCCCACCGCGAGAAACTGAAACGTCTGCTCCCCACAGGGTGCCGTACAGAGCTTCTTTGCGGGGAGGAAGGATACAAGCTGGCGGCGTCCCATGCCGATGTCTCCATGGTTGTCTCCGCCTTTGTGGGTGCTGCAGGCCTTGTCCCCACCCTTGCAGCCATCCATGCCGGTAAAAGCATCGCCCTTGCCAACAAAGAGACCCTGGTGACAGCCGGGGATCTTGTGATGCCCCTGGCCGCTGAAAAAGGGGTGCCAATTCTCCCTGTGGACAGCGAGCACAGCGCAATTTTTCAGTGCATGAATGGGGAAAACCCCCAAGAAGTAGGCAAGCTGATCCTGACCGCCTCCGGTGGGCCGTTCCGGAGCACGCCCGTCGATGAGATGGGGGCAATCACCCTTGCCCAGGCCCTCAACCATCCCACCTGGAGTATGGGGAAAAAGATCACCATCGACTCCGCCACCCTGATGAACAAAGGGCTCGAAGTCATTGAAGCGCATCATCTTTTCGGTACTCCTGCAGATCGGATAGAGGTTGTGGTTCACCCCCAGAGTATTGTACATTCCATGGTGGCCTATGTGGATGGGGTGGTCATGGCGCAGATGGGCCAACCGGATATGAAGGGTGCCATTGCCTATGCGCTGAATTACCCCCAGCGGCTTGATATCGGTATGCCTGCCCCTGATTTTGCAGCCCTTGCGTCTCTTACCTTTGAGAGGCCTGATTTTTTAAAATTTCGATGCCTGAAGCTCGCCTTTGATGCGGCTGAAGCCGGAGGGACACTGCCGACCGTTCTTAACGCTGCAAACGAGGTAGCGGTGGCTGCTTTTCTTGAGGAACGTATCGCATTCCTTGATATCCCCCGTACCATTGAAGCGACCATGGATGCCCATGGAGTGATCACCCGCCCTGATCTGGACGATGTCCAGGAGGCGGACGCCTGGGCAAGGCGAAAAGCAACTGAACTTTTATGCCGGTAGCGGCATCAACCCATTCAGGATAGTTCATGACGACCAACCTGTTTTCTATCATCATCGTTTTGGGAGTTCTCGTTTTCTTCCATGAATTGGGCCATTTTCTTGTGGCTCGCTGGTTTGGCGTGGGGGTGGAAAAATTCTCCCTCGGGTTCGGACCTCGACTATTTGGCCGGAAAGTGGGCATGACCGAGTACATCGTGTCTGCCATTCCACTGGGCGGTTATGTGAAGATGGTGGGTGAGGATCCCGACGCGGAGATCACCGACGAGGAGAGGCACCTTTCCTTTACCCACAAGCTGGTGTGGCAGCGAATGCTTATCGTGGCAGCCGGACCGGTCTTTAACCTGGTTCTTGCCGTTTTGATCTACACCGGCCTGTTCGGTGTCTATGGCGTCAATGGCCTGTCCCCTGTCGTGGGGCAGATTAAGCCGAATACCCCGGCGGCCAGTGCGGGCATTGGGTACGGCGACAGGGTGGTTGAGGTAAACGGCTCACCTGTTGTCTTGTGGAACGATATTGCCGACGCCATTGAGGAGAGCGATGGAAATCCCCTTTCCATCACGGTTGAGCGATCCGGCGAGACCCGGCTTATGGAGATCACCCCGGAACCCTCCACCGCCCGAAACATATTCGGTGAGGAGGTCCCCTCCTGGGCCATCGGTATCGGTCCCATTCAGGACCCGGTTATCGGAGGGGTTCAGAGTGGCTCACCTGCAGATAAAGCGGGCCTCAAGGTTATGGATCGGATCCTGGCCGTGGAAGGTACTGACCTTGATGTATGGGGGGATGTGGTCACAGCCATCACTGGCAGTGAGGGAAAAGAGGTGGAGCTTCTTCTGCTTCGAGACGGCGCGGAGCTGACACTCACCATTCAGCCGGAGCAGTTGGACGGAAAGGATGGGGTTTGGCGCATTGGAATTGCCCCTTATTACGAGGTGGTCAACAAACGCCTCGGCTTTTTTGGCTGCATCACAGGAGGGGTGGGTAAGACCTGGTTCCTTGGAAAGCTGATGGTGGTGGGCCTTGTGAAAATGGCCAAGGGGAATATTGACGCCGACCTTGGCGGTCCCATTATCATTGCCAAGATGGCAGGCGATCAGGCCCGGGTGGGGATCTCTTCCCTCATCTCCTTTATTGCCTTTATCAGTATCAACCTGGCTATTTTGAACTTCCTTCCCATCCCGGTGTTGGACGGTGGGCATCTCGTCTTTTTCGCCATCGAGTGGGTGACGGGAAAGCCGGTAAACGACAAGTTCAGGGAGCTGGCCCATCAGGCGGGGATGTTTCTCCTTTTGTCCCTGATGGTCTACGTTTTCTACAGCGACATCATGAAGCTCTTTTTCAAATGATGCCGCCCCGGGTGTGCGCTGTTCCGGTCATGCCCTGATTTGGATGTGAAATTACCAAAGGCCCCGGGAGAAATTCCGGGGCCTTTTTTAGTAAATAGTGAGTGGCGAGTTGTGGGCAGGGCGTCACATGTTAGTGTGTTTGTGACGCATGAACATGG
>Ga0193953_1000172_pt1 | contig 36460 bp, 32 predicted proteins | sample BB_4_MG_FD_140325 | JGI IMG/M metagenome (GOLD analysis project Ga0193953, IMG submission 140325) | Microbial mat bacterial communities from the Broadkill River, Lewes, Delaware, United States - BB_4_MG | ecosystem: Environmental > Aquatic > Freshwater > River > Microbial mats | place: USA...
ATCAAAAAAATAAGGTGCTAAATATGCACGAACCATAATTAGTAAGACAACTAAAAAAAAAATTAAAAATGATCTTATAAATTTATTCATTTCTTTTTCATTGAAAATTTTCTCACCCAAATAAACCATAATAAAAACGTAATTCCATAAATAATTGATGGGAAAATGATATTATGAAGTAAATTTTCATAAGATGGATATTTATACAAAGCAATAGCAATTATAGAAATTCTAAGAATATTTGTAAAATAAATAATTAAACTACCAACAACAATATATAATAAGGTTATTGAAAATTTATTTGCAAATGCTACAATAAAGGAAATAAATAAAATCATTATACTAATAGCATTACAACCTTCTATTACTCGTGCAACATACGTATCATTTATAATTAATTTCATTGAAACTTCCTTTGAGTGTTGCTCAATTTCTGTTTTATACCCAATAAAGTTCAATACTTCTTTAGACTGATTAGCTACAGTTTTAGTAATTGGAGCACAAGAAAAAATAGTTTCTGTTTTTTGATTATTACTTAAATAACTATTGTAAATAAAAAAAAGTAAGGCATAGGTGCCGAAAAATTTAATTAAAAATATGATTACAATTTTATTGCTTTTCACAAAAAATGAATTTTAATTTTGCATAAAACTACAAATTAATATTGAACATCTATAAAATATAAGAATCCGCAAGCATCCCATTCTTAAAAAAAATCTACAAATGGGTTCATCAATCTATTTAAAGTTCAATTTTGAATAAGAAGTTCAATACAAACTTTATTTAAACAATTTTCACTTCAGTAACTTAATAAAAATTAAATTTTATTTCTATTAGTTCAAAGATTAAAATTTGGACTAAATCTACACTACTATTTTTAGTTTATATATAACTACAAATAATACCTAGTACTATTCATAATTCTTATAACACACCACAATATTCAATTCATAATAAAAACTACACATTCATTCTCAGCAACTTACAGAAAACATTTAAAAAGCAGCCTTAATTTTTAATTTTTTAATTAAATTCGCAAGTAATTTTGTAACAAATATCACACAGTCAAATGTTAAAAACTGCCCAAAAACCTAACATTGATGTAAAGTATTTATTTAAAAAAATTTCTTTCTTAAGTAAATATTTATCCAAACATAAAAAAAATCAATCTTCTCAAAATTATGAAGATTTGGTCAATAATTTTATTGTAAAGGTTAAAAAGAACAACCCAAATTAATATTACACACCTACCAATAAGTATTTTAAATACTTATTACTTCATTTTTTTAGGCCATTTTAATTATGTTTAATTAAGATTAAGAACAATAATCGTCTTAAACATCTAAAAATAAAAGAAGACCTTTAAATTACAACGAATTAATCTAGAAATTCTACTCAAAAATCAAATTGAAATAATTAAAATTAAGACTTCTTTTGTATTGTTTAAGCTACTGATAATTATTAGATTTGCGTAAAATAAACAACACAACAAATGAGCACAACTAAAAAAGCGAAAACTGCATTAATTTCAGTATTTCACAAAGATGGATTAGGACCAATTGTTCAAAAATTAAATGAACTTGGTGTAACTATTTATTCAACTGGAGGAACAGAAAGTTTTATTAAAGAATTAGGAATTAACGTTGTACCTGTAGAGGATCTAACCTCATACCCTTCAATTTTAGGAGGACGTGTAAAAACTTTACATCCTAAAGTTTTCGGAGGAATATTAGCAAGACGTGAAAATGAAAATGATTTAAAACAATTAAATGAGTTTGAAATTCCTGAATTAGATATTGTAATTGTTGATCTCTATCCTTTTGAAAAAACTGTTGCAAGTGGAGCTTCAGAGCAAGATATTATCGAAAAAATTGATATCGGTGGAATTTCATTAATTAGAGCAGCTGCGAAGAATTTCAAAGATGTAATTTGCGTTTCTTCTATGAATCAATATGATTCTTTTCTAAATATCATGAACGAATCAAATGGAGAAACTACTTTAGAACAGCGCAAAAACTTTGCAGCTAAAGCATTTTCAGTTTCTAGCCATTATGATAGTGCAATTTTCAATTACTTAAATAAAGATGAAACTGCATTCAGAGCAAGCTTCGATAATGTTTCAACTTTAAGATACGGTGAAAACCCACATCAAAAAGGATACTTTTTTGGAGATATAGATGCTTTATTTGATAAATTACATGGAAAAGAACTTTCTTACAACAATTTATTAGATGTCGATGCTGCCGTAAATTTAATAAACGAATTTAAAAACGACGCTCCAACATTTGCTATTCTAAAGCACAATAATGCATGTGGCTTAGCTCAAAGAGACTCTTTAAAAGAAGCATATTTAGATGCCTTGGCTGGTGATCCTACTTCTGCTTTTGGTGGTGTTTTAATTTCAAATAAAGAAATTGATGTTGATACTGCTGGGGAGATTCACAAATTATTTTGTGAAGTTGTTATTGCTCCAAGCTATTCAAATGAAGCTTTAGAAGTATTAAAAGGAAAAAAAAATAGAATTATCTTAATTCAAAAAGACATTGAACTTCCAACACAAACTTATAGAACTGCATTAAACGGAGTTTTATTTCAAGATAAAGACAACAAAACAGATGATGCAAGCGTTATTTCAACTTCAACATTAAAAGCGCCTTCAAATTCAGAATTAGAAGATTTATTTTTTGCTTCAAAAATTTGTAAACACACAAAATCAAATACAATTGTTTTAGTTAAAAACAAGCAACTTTGTGCAAGTGGAACAGGTCAAACAAGTCGAGTTGATGCTTTAAACCAATCAATAACTAAAGCTAAACATTTCAATTTTGACTTAAACGGAGCGGTGATGGCAAGTGATGCATTTTTCCCTTTTCCCGACTGTGTTGAAATAGCAAATAATGCAGGAATTAATGCGGTAATACAACCCGGAGGGTCAATTAAAGATCAATTATCAATAGATTATTGTAACGAACATAAAATGTCTATGATATTTACTGGAACACGTCATTTTAAACACTAATTTTAGTAACTTTGTTAAATTCCGATTTAAAAATTAAAAAACGATTATAATAGTATGGGTTTTTTCGACTTCATGACTGAAGACATTGCCATTGATTTAGGTACTGCAAATACACTAATTATACATGATGGTAAAGTAATTGTTGATGCTCCATCAATAGTTGCCAGAGATAGAACAACAGGCAAAATTATTGCAACTGGAAAAGCTGCAAGTTTAATGCAAGGGAAAACTCATGAAAACATCAAAACAATTAGACCATTAAAAGATGGTGTTATAGCTGATTTTGAAGCTTCTGAGCAAATGATAAAGGAGTTTATTCGAAATATCCCTACTATTAAAAAACGTTTTTTCACACCATCATTACGTATGGTTATTTGTATTCCTTCAGGAATTACGGAAGTTGAAAAACGTGCCGTAATTGATTCTGCCGAGCATATGAATGCCAAAGAAATATATTTAATTTATGAACCAATGGCAGCAGCTATTGGTATTGGAATAGATATTATGCAACCTAAAGGAAATATGATTATTGATATTGGTGGTGGTACAACTGAAATTGCAGTTATAGCATTAGGCGGTATTGTTTGTGATAAATCTGTTAAAGTTGCAGGTGATGTATTTACTTCTGATATTGCATATTATATGAGAACTCAGCATAACTTATATGTTGGGGAACGTACCTCTGAAAAAATTAAAATTCAAATTGGTGCTGCTACTGAAGATTTAGAAACTCCTCCAGAAGATATGCTTGTTCAAGGTAGAGATTTATTAAGTGGAAAACCAAAACAAGTTCAAGTATCATTTAGAGAAATTTCTAAAGCTTTAGATAAATCTATTTTAAGAATTGAAGATGCAGTAATGGAAACTCTTTCGAGAACTCCACCTGAATTAGCTGCTGATATATACAATACTGGTATTTATTTAGCTGGTGGTGGATCAATGCTTAGAGGGTTAGACAAACGTCTTTCAAGAAAAACAGATTTACCCGTTTATGTAGCTGAAGATCCATTAAGAGCAGTAGTTAGAGGAACTGGAATCGCTTTAAAAGATTTAGAAAAATATCAAAATGTATTAATGAAATAATTTTTCACTAGTTAATATATGCAGCAATTAATATATTTTATTAAAAAATTTAGATTCTTTCTGCTGTTTTTATTGTTAGAAATTATTGCAATCATTTTTACAATTCAATATCATTCTTACCACTCAAGTAAATTTGTGAATTCAGCAAATTTTATTAGTGGAGGATTTTATAACAAAGTAAACTCTATAAACGAATATTTTCTTCTAAAAAAAGAGAACAAACTTTTAATTGAAGAAAATATTCGTTTAAAAAATATTCTGGCAAAGAAACCTATTTTATCTGATAATGAGAATATTCAAGTTATTGACAGTACTATTTATCATCAAAAATACGAGTATTCTGAAGCCAAAGTAATCAACAATAATTACACCAATAGAAATAACACTTTAACAATTAACAAAGGGACAAATCATGGTTTAACTCCTGATTTGGGTGTTATAAACAGTAATGGAGTAATTGGTGTAACTAAAAATGTTTCTTCTAATTACACCACAGTTTTATCTATTTTAAATAATAGTTCTAAAATTAATGTTCGACTGAAAAAAAGCAATCATTTTGGGACATTGGTTTGGGATGGTAAAACACATACAACTACTCAATTATTGGATATGCCAAGACAGGCAGTCATTAAAACTGGTGACACCATTATAACTGGTGGAAAATCTGCTATTTTTCCTGAAGGAATTCCTGTTGGAATTATTCAAGATTTTATTTTTGAAAACAACCAATATCAGCATATAAATGTCATTTTATTTAATGATATGAGTTCCATTGGCTATATTCAAATTGTTAAAAACCTTGAAAAAGAAGAACAAAATAACCTAGAACAAAAAACTAACAATGAATAACTTAGTAATTTCAAATAGTTTACGTTTTATTGGATTAGTTCTATTCCAAGTATTAGTATTTAATAATATTAATTTATTTGGTTATTTAAATCCGTTCATCTATATCATTTGGATTTTTTTATACCCTGTTAGAAAAAATCAAGCTTCAATTTTAATATTAAGTTTTTTTCTTGGTTTATCTGTTGACTTTTTTTCTGACTCGGGAGGAATAAATGCCGCTGCATCAGTTTTTATAGCTTTTATTAGACTTCCAATATTAAAAGCGGTCCTAAGGAAATCTGATTTCGACCATATTTTATTTAATTTAAGAAGCCTTTCAATTAGTAAAATATTCTTATACATTGCTACGTTAACATTTATACATCATTTTATAGTTTTTTCATTAGAGTACTTAAGTTTTGATTCTTTCGATAGCATAATCTCAAATACTTTTTTCACTAGTATCTTCACTATATTATTAAGTGTTTTAGGAATTCTATTTTTTACAAAAAAGAAATAAATGAAAAGATCTGGATTGTTGTTCTTTATAATTATTTTTATAGGGCTTGTTTATATTGCGCGATTATTCTACCTGCAAGTAGTTGATAATTCCTATAATAGACCAACATTAAATAACTCAACCGTTAAAATTAAATATGATTTTCCTGAACGAGGATATGTATACGATAGAAATGGCACTTTGTTAGTAGCAAATCAGCTATCATATGATATTATGGTGATTCCTAGAGAGGTTAAAACTCTTGACACTCTTGAATTTTGTCAATTGTTAAAAATCAATAAAGAAGATTTCAATAAAAAGATTAGAAAGGCTAAAATTTATTCAACCAGAATTCCATCTACCTTTTTGGCTCAGCTTTCTAAAACCGATTACGCTTACTTACAAGAAAAAATGCATAAGTTTAATGGGTTTTATATTCAAAAAAGATCCATAAGAGAATATCCTATAAAATCTGCTCCAAATGTATTAGGTTATATCAGTGAGGTGAACGAACAATTAATTAAGAAAAACCCTTATTATCAACTAGGAGAATTAATTGGAACGGCTGGAGTAGAAAAAACATATGAGAATTTTTTAAGAGGCACAAAAGGTGTAAAATATATACAACGTAATAGATTCAACAAAGAAATCGGCCCTTACAAAAATGGGATTTATGACACATTACCTATTCCTGGTAAAGATTTAACATTAACAATCGATGCCAAATTACAACAGTATGGCGAATCTTTAATGGTAAATAAACGAGGAGGAATTGTAGCTCTAGAACCTTCGAGTGGTGAAATTTTAGCTATGATTTCTACACCAACTTACGATCCAAATTTAATGGTTGGTAGACAACGCTCTAAAAATTTCACAAAACTTTATTTGGATAGCATTAGCAAACCCCTATTCGATAGAGGCCTACAAGGTGAGTATCCTCCTGGGTCACCTTTTAAAGTAATTACAGCTCTTACAGCATTACAGGAGAATGTTATTAATACAACAACCAGTATTAAGTGTTTTGGAGGATATAGGTATGGAGCTAGAAAAGGTGCATTTATGGAATGCCACTGTGGAACTCATGGCAGTCCTGTTAAATTAAATAAAGCAATATATAGATCGTGTAATAGCTATTTTGCAAATGCCTACAGAAAAACTATCGAGAAATACTCAACTGCGGAAGAAGGAATGAATGTATGGAGCAGCCACGTAAAAAGTTTTGGCTTAGGAAATTATTTAAATAACGATTTATCCGTTGGACAAAAAGGATTAGTCCCAGATGGAAATTATTATAATAAATGGTATCCAAACACGAATTGGACAGCAACCTATAGTATTTCTAATTCCATAGGGCAAGGTGAAATTCTTACTACCCCTATTCAATTAGCTAATATGACTGCAATAGTGGCCAATAAAGGATTTTATTTTACGCCACATATTGTTAAAAATATTAAAGATCAAAAATTAGATAACAATTTTACCATCCCAAAACACACAACAATAGACCCAGAGCACTTTGAACCAGTAATTGAAGGGTTATTTAATGTATTTGAAAATCCAAGAGGAACAGCCAGCTGGTCTAAAGTTAAAGGTATTGAAATATGTGGAAAAACCGGAACTGCTGAAAACCCCCACGGGCAAGATCATTCAATTTTTATAGCTTTTGCTCCAAAAGATGATCCGAAAATTGCAATTGCTGTTTTTGTTGAAAACGGTTATTGGGGCTCTAGATGGGCAGGACCTATTGCTAGCTTAATGATTGAAAAATATTTAAATGGAGAAACCATTAGACCTTGGAAAGAAAAAGAAATGATAAACGGTAGCCTTCAATTTGAATATGATAAACAATTAAACGAAGAACTAGAAGGTGAGAATTAGAAAGAACAACATATTGTATGGCATTGACTGGACTCTAATATTTTTTTATTTCATTCTGATTTTTTTAGGGTGGATAAGTATTTATTCTGCAACAATAACCGATACTAATCTTAATATCATTAACTTCACTACAGAGTATGGTAAACAATTAATTTGGATAGGGTTAAGTATTCCTATTATCCTTTTAATTTTAATGTTCGATGCCAAGTTTTATGAGAAATATGCTTCAATTATATATTTAATAAGTTTAGTTTCTCTTGTTGGACTTTTTGTATTTGGAAAAAATATTAATGGGGCTACATCATGGTATAACTTTGGAGTATTTGGTCTTCAACCGTCAGAGTTTGCTAAGGCAGCTACAGCCCTCGCTATTGCCAAATTAGTAAGTGATAAACAATTCAATTTAAAAAAATGGAATACCCAAATTCAATCATTTCTAATTTTATTTTTTCCCGCATTATTTATTACGCTTCAACCAGACCCTGGATCTGCTTTAGTTTATTCAGCATTCATTTTTGTACTTTATAGAGAGGGCTTGCCTGTTTATTATATCATGATTGGTTTTACAGCTATTTTTCTTTTTATTATATCTCTTCTATTTGATTATAAATATGTTTTGCTTTCATCCTTAGGATTATTTGCTGTAGTTCTTATATACTTTAATACTTATAGAAAAAAGGCTTTCAAAAGAGGCTGGTTTAAAATTATAGGAATATACCTAGTATCTGCGTTTTTTATTTTTAGTGTAGATTTTGTTTTTAATCATGTTTTCGAGCAACGTCATAGAGATCGTTTTAACATCTTATTAGGCAAAACAGAAGATATAAGTAATAAAGGTTATAACACAAATCAATCAGTAACAACTATCGCTTCAGGAGGTTTAATTGGAAAAGGTTTTTTAGATGGAGAAAGAACACAAGGTGATTTCGTTCCTGAACAACAAACTGATTATATTTTTACAACGGTTGGAGAAGAATGGGGTTTTATAGGTAGTACTCTAGTAATTCTCTTATTTATAACCTTTATCCTAAGAATTCTATATGTGGCAGAGCGACAAAAATCTAAATTCAGTAGGGTATACGGCTATAGCATTGCTGCAATATTTTTCACTCACTTCACAATAAACATAGGAATGGTTATTGGGTTGATACCTACTATTGGCATTCCATTACCATTTTTTAGCTATGGAGGTTCAGCACTTTGGGGATTTACAGTATTACTTTTTATATTTATAAGACTTGATGCGAATAGATCATATGAATGGTAGTTAATCCCTGTAATTCTAAGCTAACTGTCGAAAAACAAACCTTGAATCCTGAATGCTTAGAGAGTTGTCAAAACTATTAAGAAGGCCTCTAAACACATATTAATTTAGGTTTCTAATCTCATTTGGCTCATCATTAACCCGAGCTTAATAAAATATAATTCTATAATTTTTCTAGTATATATAACAAAAAAAGCATCCCTTAATAAGGATGCTTTATATTTTTTTAGAAACTATTTTTAAAGTTCTATAACGCCGCTACGTGTTTAGCCAATTTAGATTTTAAATTACCCGCTTTATTTTTGTGGATAATATTATTCTTAGCTAATTTATCAAGCATTGCTACAACCTTAGGATATAATTCCTCTGCTTCTTTCTTTTCTGTCGCTGCACGTAAATCTCTAACAGCATTACGAGTTGTTTTATGCTGATATTTATTTCTTAATTGCTTAACGCGACTACTTCTAATTCTCTTTAATGCTGACTTATGATTTGCCATTTTAATTTAGTTTCTTTATTAAAATTGTAGTCCGTAGGGGAATCGAACCCCTGTTACCAGGATGAAAACCTGGCGTCCTAACCCCTAGACGAACGGACCATTATTATTATTTCAAGTAGCAAATATAATTAAAATTTTTATGCCACCTATACTTTTGTAGTCCGTAGGGGAATCGAACCCCTGTTACATGGATGAAAACCATGCGTCCTAACCCCTAGACGAACGGACCGTTGTTTGCAATTCAGAAGTAAATATCTCAATTTGCGGTTGCAAAAATACACACTTTTTTGAATCAAACAATCTTTTTTTAAAAAAATTTAATAAGCTTTTGCAAATAATACTCTTTGAGTCGATTTAGCCCCAGTAAAAACGCACTTTCCTTCCTCAATTTTATTATTTAAAGGAACACATCTAATGGTTGCCTTTGTAATTTCTTTAATTTTATCTTCCGTCTCATTAGTTCCATCCCAATGAGCTGAAACAAAGCCTCCAACATTCTCTATTACATCTTTAAACTCTTCAAATGTATTTACTTCTGTTGTATGTTCTTCTCTGTATGAAATTGCCTTATTAAATAAATTACTTTGAATTTCTTCTAATAATCCTTCTACTATGTCAACAACATCATCTTGTGATACAGTTTGCTTTTCTAAAGTATCTCTTCGAGCAACTTCAACAGTGTTATTCTCTAAATCACGTTTTCCAATTGCAATTCTTACAGGAACTCCTTTTAACTCATACTCTGCAAATTTGGCTCCTGGTCTATAAGTATCTCTTGTATCAAATTTCACTGAAATTCCTTTCTTGCGTAGCTCCTTAACAAAAACGTCAACTTTAGTTGAAATAGCTTCTAATTGCTCGTCTCCTTTATAAATTGGAACAATAACTACCTGAATTGGTGCTAATTTAGGAGGTAGTACCAATCCTAAATCATCAGAGTGTGTCATAATTAACCCACCTATTAAACGAGTTGATACCCCCCATGAGGTCGCCCAAACATATTCTTGTTTCCCTTCTTTAGATGTGTATTTTACATCAAAGGCTTTTGCAAAGTTTTGACCTAAGAAATGTGAAGTCCCCGCTTGTAATGCCTTACCATCCTGCATTAGAGCTTCAATAGTATAAGTATCATCAGCACCTGCGAAACGTTCACTTTCTGTTTTTAATCCTTTTACAACTGGCATAGCCATAAAGTTTTCAGCAAACTCTGCGTATACATCTTGCATCTTAGCTGCCTCAACAAGCGCTTCTGCTTTAGTTGCATGTGCAGTATGACCTTCTTGCCATAAAAACTCTGCAGTTCTTAAAAATAAACGGGTACGCATTTCCCAACGAACCACATTTGCCCATTGATTTATTAATAACGGTAAATCTCTATAAGATTGTATCCATCCTTTATACGTATTCCATATAATTGCTTCAGAAGTTGGCCTTACAACCAATTCTTCTTCTAGCCTTGCTGCCGGATCTACACGAAGTTTCCCTGGTTTTTCTGGGTCGTTTTGCAGTCTATAATGCGTTACAACGGCACACTCCTTTGCGAACCCTTCGGCATTTTTCTCCTCAGCTTCAAATAAGCTTTTTGGAACAAATAATGGAAAATATGCATTTTCATGTCCTGTTTCCTTAAACATTCTATCTAATTCAGCTTGCATTTTTTCCCAAATTGCATACCCATACGGTTTAATAACCATACAGCCCCTAACTGCTGAGTTTTCAGCTAAATCAGCCTTCACAACCAGCTCGTTATACCATTTAGAATAGTCTACTTCTCTCTTTGTTAAATTCTTACTCATAATCAAAAGTTTGGCACAAATATTGCGTCTTTTTCATTAGAAAACGCTAATTTCGACAAAATTAGTTTTTTTTGATTTGTTCAACAATAAAAAAATCAATTGATTATGTTAGATTCAAAAATATTCAATAAAAAATTTCAAATTAATAGTTTACTATTAATCCTTTTTGCTGGTTTATACTCTTGTGGTTCATACCAAAACACTTATAATAATGATGAGGATGGAATTTATTCTTCAACAAATAAGGAAAGTCAAGAAGTTGTTATTGTTGAAAACAAATCTAACTTTGATAAAAATTACTTTTCACGCCAATTAGAAGATCTTCAAAATATTTCTGATGAAGATGCATTTACAGATATTGACGATTATTTATATGACGAAGACACTACTTTTGAAAATGACACTTTAAATGAAGAATACAATGCACCTTGGGAATATACAACTAACGTAACAATTGAAATTGATCATGGCTATGCTAGCTCAGGCTTCTACTGGTATAATCCTTTTTTCTATTCTCATTACAATCATTACCCATATTACCACAACTATTATTCACCTTGGAGATATCACAATCCTTATTACGGCTACGGCTATAACAATCCTTATTACGAATATGGTTACTATGGCGGTTATTACAGAGGTTATTCCCCTTATTATAGATATTCTCCATTTTATAACAATCATTATTATGGTTATAATTCTTATTATAAATATAATAGATACAATCGTTATGACAGATATGGAAAAAGAAGTTCATACAATACTAATTCCAGAAGGTATGCAACTACAAATTCAATTAAGAGAAACACTAAAACATATACTTCTAAAAGAAAACCTACCAGTACTTCTACTAGAAGATCAACTATTAACAAATCAAATAGAAGGTCTAGCATAGATGAATCTGTCAACAATAATACAATTAGAAGACGATCTAATAATACTAATGGCCGCATAAATCGTTCATCATCAACTAGATCAAACAATTCTATAAATAGAGGCTCAAATTCTGTTAGAAGATCTTCATCAACAAGAAGAAATTCAGCAAGTACATACAGACCTTCATCAACTAGGAATTCGACTGATAGTCGCGTTTCTACTCGAGGAAAAAGTACTTATAGAAAAGCAAACACAACAAACAAAAGATCGAATTCAAATAATTACAAACGATCTTCATCAAGCAAGAAGAGTTATTCAAATAATTCTCGCAATCAAGTTAATAGATCTTCGAGCAACAGAAGTTCATCTTATGGAAACAGAAGTTCAAGTAATTCATCCAGATCTTCCGCTAGCTCATCATCTTCATCAAGATCTTCAAATCGTAGTTCATCAACTAGAAGCTCAAGACGTAATTAAAATCAAAACATTATGAAAAAATTATTTTTAATAGTAATGCTATGCATTACATACATTTCTAGCGCCCAAACTTTGGGATATAATGACTTAGGTGTACTTTTATCAAAAGATAATATTAACGGAACAGCAAGGTATAATGCCATGAGTGGTGCTTTTGGATCTTTAGGTGGTGATCTATCTGCAATTGAAATTAATCCTGCTGGGGCAGCTGTATTCTTAAAAAGTGAATTTTCTATATCATTAGATGTTAGAAATAAAGAAACTAATACTTCTTTTTATAATACTAGTGAAATTACAGAAAATGATTATTCCAATGTATCTCAAGCAGGTGGTGTTTTTGTATTAAACACTCGTCATAATTCAGGTTGGAGTAATCTTGCTTTAGCTGTAAATTATAGTATGACCAACGATTTTGAAGATTTATGGATTGCTAAAGGAAATAGTGGATACGCACCAATTACCGATTTGTATGACAGCGATCCTGTTGTTTATATTAATTCCGATGGACAGTATTTTGAAAATTTTACAGATGGAAGAAACAACAAATACACATTTACTTTAGCTTCAAAATATAATGATAATATGTATGTAGGAGCTTCTATAACTACATATGATCTTGAATATTTTCAAAGTGTATTATTAGAAGAATATAACAATGATGGCAATGGGAATACATTTGACATATCACAAACTCAAGAATTATTAACTTATGGAGATGGATATTCTTTTAACATAGGTTTTATCTCTAAACCAAGTGATGAAATTCGCTTTGGATTAGCCTATCAATCTCCAATTTGGTATACTTTATCTGAAGAATTTATTGAATTTGATGTCAATCTTATTGAAAATGATCAAATTACTGACTCAGATTTTTCTGGAACAAGTGGTTTTGATTATAAGTTAAGAACTCCAAGCAAACTCACAGGAAGTTTCTCATATATATTTGACCGACAAGGATTAATAAGTCTTGATTACACCTATAAAAACTACAGCAACACAAAATTGAGCAATGCTAATTTCACAGAAGAAAACAAAGTTTTCAATTCTGATTTAGAAAGCACTGGTCAATTACGTTTAGGAACGGAGTGGCGTTTTGATGATTTATCGGTTAGAGGAGGATATCATTTTGAAAAAAGTCCATATAAAAGCGCATTAGATTCGGATACTATTGAAGGTTTCTCACTAGGTGCTGGATTTAAATTTAGAGGAGGAAAACTTGATGTATCTTATCAAAAAACAACAAATACCTCTGCTTACAATTTTTATCCACAAGATAATAATGTAAACTCAACTGAATTAGATATTGACAATTCAAAAATAACAGCAACATTAGTGTTAAATATTTGATTTTTATCTACATATTTTAAATGAACGCCTCAAAATTGAGGCGTTTTTTTATTTTGAACCCAATTCATTAACTATGTTTTAGTACTTTTGCAGAAATAGTTAAAATAATGGAAACAATTTCTTTAAAAATAGACAAAACCACTACCGATACAATTATAAAATTTACTGCTAACACAGCATTAATTAATGGTAGTTATCAATTTAATAATATAGATGAAGCAAAAAACTCTCCTTTGGCTGAGCAATTATTTCATTTACCATTTGTAAAACGTGTTTTTATTTCTGCTAACTTTATTGCAGTAGAACGTTTTAATATTGTTGAATGGAGTGATGTTCAAGAAGAAGTTAAAGAACAAATCGAAAACTATTTAAACAACCCTGGAGTTTTAGTTATTGAAGAAAAAGAAGAACAGAAAAAAGTGCCTGTTGAAGTTTATTCTGAAGTAACTCCAAATCCAGCAGTTTTAAAATTTGTTGCTAACAAGAAACTTGTAGAATCTGATTTAGAATATAAAAATATTGAAGAGGCCAAAAATTCTCCTTTAGCTACAGAATTATTTAATTTCTCATTTGTTAAAGAGGTGTTTGTTTCAGAAAACTACGTTTCAATAACTAAATTTGACGTTGTTGAATGGTCTGAAATTACAAATGAAATAAGAGGTTTTATTAAGCAATTTATTGCTGACGGAAAAATAATTGCTTCTGGAGATTCTAAAACAACAAATTCAACTGATACCACTCAAGTATCTCATGAGAATCTTGATGATATTTCAAAAAAAATTATCAGTATTTTAGATGAATATGTCAAACCTGCAGTTGCAGCTGATGGTGGAAATATTGCATTTCAATCTTATGAAGCCTCTACTCAAACTGTAAATGTTATTTTACAAGGAGCTTGTAGCGGATGCCCTTCATCTACAGTAACACTTAAAAACGGAATTGAAAACATGTTAAAGCAATTAATTCCTGGAAAAATTGATCAAGTAGTAGCTGTAAATCAATAAAATACATGACTGAAAAAGTAAAACCATATAAAAACTCTGACCTTGGAAAAAAGGAACAGGTTGCTAAAATGTTTGACACTATATCTAATGAATACGATGGATTGAATCGTGTTATTTCATTTGGTATTGACATAAAATGGCGAAAAAAGGTTGTTGAAATTGTTGGAAAAACAAATCCCAAATCAATACTTGATATTGCTACAGGAACTGGAGATTTAGCCATTAACTTAGCAAATACAAAAGCTAATAAAATAACTGGCTTAGACATTTCTGAAGGAATGCTAGATGTAGGTCGAAAAAAAATAAATGATTTACAATTAACAAATACAATAGAGATGGTTCTGGGTGATTCTGAAAATATCCCATTTGAAGACAACACCTTTGACGCAATTACTGTTGCTTTTGGAGTTCGCAATTTTGAAAATTTAGAAAAAGGATTATCTGAAATTTATAGAGTATTAAAAACCGGTGGTACTTTTGTAGTTTTAGAAACCTCCGTACCAACTAAAACACCTTTCAAACAAGGTTATCATTTTTATTCATCCAGGATTTTACCTCTTATCGGAAAATTATTCTCAAAAGATAAATTAGCCTATAAATACCTGTCTGATTCTGCTGCTGCATTTCCTTATGGTGAAGCTTTCAACAATATTTTACAAAAAATTGGGTTTATAGCTATTGAAAATAAGCCACAAACATTTGGAGTTGCTTCAATCTATGTAGCAAAAAAATAAAATATGAAGAAATTTTTTGTAACAACTATTTTAGTTTTTTTATTAGTAAATATTACTACTGCACAAAATAGAGATGTTATTCAATACAAACAAAACTGGGACAAACAGAACGTTTTTTGGGGATACTTTTTAGGGGTCAATAAAAAAGACTTTAAAATCACCTATCACACACCGGGTGCATTTGTAAATGTTAAGGCTTCTTCAGGTTTTGAAGTTGGATTAATTGGTGATTTAAGGTTGCATAAAAACATAAACTTAAGATTGGAACCGGGATTATCTAGCAATTCTAAAACTCTTGAATTCACCAATGAAGACATTGATGTTGCTAGTGAAAATATGAGAATACGAAAAGTAAGTGGTACTTATTTAAGAATTCCCTTATTAGTAAAACTCAGTACTAACAGACTTTACAATTTAAGACCCTATTTAATTGGTGGTGTCTCTTATGATTATAATTTTTCAAGTAATCAGGATAATCCATACGATAATGAAAATGGTGAGTTTCGTATGAAAAAATTCAATTTTAGCTATGAAATGGGAATTGGAATAGATTTATATCTTCCCTACTTTATTTTTTCACCATCCATTCGAGGCGTTTTCAACATCAACAATGAATTGGTAAGAGATAATAATCCTAATAGCCCATGGACAGGACCAATTGATTATTTTGGAACAAGAGGTGTTTTCTTAAAACTGGCGTTTCACTAAACTTTACGTTTAAATTCACTCAATAAAATAGCTGTAGCAGTTGCCACATTTAAACTTTCAGTTTCCTGAACTTCCCCAAACCTTGGAATACTAATGGTTTTACTCAATAAATTTAAAATTGTTTTACTAATTCCATTGGCTTCATTACCCATTACCAAAACCGCATTTTTAGGTAGTTCACTCTTATATACATTTTCACCTTCCATTAAAGAAGCATATTTAGGCAAACTGGAATTCTCTAAATAAGTCTCCAAATTTGTATAAATAATAGACACTCTTGTTAATGAGCCCATAGAGGCCTGAACAACTTTTGAATTATAACAATCTACCGTATTTGAAGAACATATTAGTTGATCAACTCCAAACCAATCACATAACCGGATAATGGTTCCTAAATTTCCTGGATCATTTATTCCATCCAAAGCAACAATAAAACCATCATTTACAAGTGTACTTTTTTCAGGAATTTTAAAAATTGCTAAAACATTATTAGGTGTTTTTAAACTGCTAATTTTTTTTAATTCTAACTCAGAAATTTGGGTACGATTTTCAATGTTTTTAAATAACAAACTATCAACACAAAATAAGTGGTCAAGCTCAAAATTTGAGTTTAAAAATTCGTTCACAACTTTTGTGCCTTCTGCTATGAATAAATTATTAAGAGTACGGTACTTTTTTTGCTGTAAACTCGTTATTAATTTTAACTGATTTTTACTTAAACCCATTTATTTAATTATAAAAAATTGTAATTTGCCAATACCTTGAAAAGGATTACTTTTGAAACAAATTTAAACTCTTATTTATTGAAAAACAATTTTATAATATTAATAATTCTATTAAGTCTTTCTTATAGTTTTTCATCATGTAATTCTGTTAAGTATGTACCTGAGAGTGAACATTTACTTTCTAAAAACACAATTATTGTTAATGGGAAAAAAAATATTGACGATGAAATAAACGATTACATTGTTCAAAGACCTAACCAATTAGTATTAGGTATTCCTTTTCCTCTTCATTTTCATAACATTGGAAACAAAAATTTTGAAACTAATTTTGACACTTGGAAACTGAATAGTCCTAACTGGTATAATTTTACTACTGGTGTATTTTCTGAAAAACAAGCCAGAGGGATTAGAAAATTTAAATATGACACACATCAATGGTTTCTAAACAATGGAGAAGCTCCTGCTATTTTAGATTCAAAAAAAATAAAACAAACTGTTGAAAACTTAACTCAACATTATATTAATGAAGGTTATTATAGGGTGACAGTTACTGCAGAAGAAAAAAAATTAAAAAACAAAAAAGCCAACGTCAGTTATTTTGTAACAACAGATAGACAATATAAAATTGACAGCATACATACTATTATTGAATCTAAAGTTTTAGATTCAATTTATTCAACTAATAAAAGTACATCCTTCATCAAAGAGAAACAACCTTTTAGAGTTTCTTCAATAATCAATGAACAAAACCGGCTTACAGAACTTTTTAGAAATTCAGGTATTTTCCGATTCAATAAAAATGCCATTTCATTTGAGGCCGACTCAATCAATTACGAATTAGATTTAGACTTAATAATTAATGATAGCATTGCAAATATTCCTTTTAAAATTCAAACCATTAAGAATATTAATATTTATACCGATTATTCATACAATACAAAGGACAATCCTATAAAAGACAGTTTAATTTACAATGGCTACACCTTTTTGGCCCAAGAAAAATTAAAATACAATCCTAAATTATTATTAAATTCAATTTTCATTGAACCCAACTCAATTTACAAGGATAAAACACGAGAATTAACTAGAAAGCACTTAAGAGGGTTAAAAAACTTTAGATCGGTTGACATTAAATATACCGAACTTGAAGATGACATGTTAGAAGCCTCTATATTTTTAACACCTCTAAAAAAATACTCTATAGGTTTTAATACAGAACTAACGCACTCTAATATTAGACAACTTGGAATTTCAGGCAAATTATCTTTTTTGAATAGAAATATCTTTAAAGGTTCAGAAATTTTAAAATTTTCAGTTCAGGGATCTTTTTTAGATTCAAAAGATGCAGCTGACAATGAAAGTTTATTAAATGCATGGGAAGTAGGTGGAGACATCTCAATGGAATTACCGCGATTTTTTGTCCCTTTTAAACCAGATAGAATTATATCGAAAGAAAAGTCGCCAAAAACAATTTTCTCAATTGGTACTAGTTTACAAAAAAATATTGGTCTTGATAAACAAAAATTTACAGGTATAATTGATTACACTTGGGAATCAGACATTCGTAAAAAACACAGTTTACAATTATTTAATGCCCAATTTATTCAAAATTTAAATGTGAGTTCTTATTTTGATATTTATAAGTCTGAATTTAATGACATTCAAGAAATTGCTACCACCTATTTTAATGAAACTTTAGAGAATACTAGTGTTATTGATTTTATAGACACCAATATCACTTCTAGCTTTGAAGCTTCAAACCCTGTAGAGTTTAAAACTGCTCAAAACGTAAAAAACAGATACAATATTATTACAGAAGATGTTTTGGTACCTTCTATCGCCTATACATATACCTATAATAATAGTGAAAATTATAAAGACACCAATTTTTCATTTTTAAGAGCTCGTATCGTTTCTTCAGGAAATTTAACAACGTTATTAGCTACCAGAAAAGATGCCAATAACGTAAAAACACTTTTTAAAACTCCTATAGCTCAATATATAAGAACTGATCTAGAGTATAAAAAATTCTGGAATTTATCACTTGATAATGTACTGGCATTTAGAAGCTTTGCCGGTGTAGCAATTCCATATGGAAACTCTAGCACAATTCCTTTTAGTAGAAGTTATTTTATTGGAGGTCCAAACGATTTAAGAGCCTGGAAAATTTACGATTTAGGACCTGGGTCAACTCAAAGCGGATTGGAATTTAATGTTGGTAATCTAAAATTTATAAGTAGTTTAGAATATCGTTTTAAAATAATTAACAGTGTTAAAGGAGCATTATTTGTTGATGCCGGAAATATTTGGGACATCACTAATTCAACCGTAACCACTTCAGAAGCCAAATTTAATGGAATAAAATCTTTAAAAGATATTGCAATTGGATCTGGTTTTGGAATTCGATACGATTTAAGTTTTATTTTATTACGATTGGATTTAGGCTTTAAAACCTATGAACCATACCAAACTAATGGTAATAAGTGGTTTTCAAATTACAACTTTAATAAAACAGTTTATAATTTTGGAATTAGCTATCCATTCTAATCATTTAAATTAAGAACTATTACGATTTCGTTTTTTTTAAATTGTTTTATATATTTAAAACTTATATTTCATTATTTTTGCTCAACAAGATATCAACACTAATTACACATAAAATATTATGAGTCATACTATTAAACCAGGAGTTGCAACAGGTAAAAATGTTCAAGAGATTTTCAAATTAGCAAAAGCTAAAAATTTCGCAATACCTGCAGTAAATGTTATAGGATCAAATACAATTAATACTGTTTTAGAAACTGCCAAAGAATTAAATTCACCAGTAATTATTCAATTTTCAAATGGTGGAGCTCAGTTCAATGCGGGAAAAGGATTGTCTAATGAAAATGAAAAAGCGGCTATCGCAGGTGCAATTGCAGGAGCAAAACATGTTCATACTTTAGCAGAAGCTTACGGTGTACCAGTAATTTTACATACTGACCACTGTGCAAAAAAATTACTTCCTTGGATTGACGGTTTATTAGATGCTGGAGAACAATTTTATAAAGAAAATGGAGTGCCACTTTTTAGCTCTCATATGATTGACTTATCTGAAGAGTCTCTAGAAGAAAATATTGAAATTTGCAAAACTTACTTAGAAAGAATGAGCAAAATAGGTATGACTTTAGAAATTGAATTAGGAATTACTGGAGGTGAAGAAGATGGAGTTGACAATTCAGATGTTGATGTGTCAAAATTATATACTCAGCCTGAAGAAGTTGCATATTCTTACGAGGAACTTAAAAAAGTAAGTGACTGTTTCACAATTGCTGCTTCATTTGGTAATGTTCATGGTGTATATAAACCAGGAAATGTAAAATTAACTCCAAAAATCTTAGATAACTCTCAAAAATACATTGAAGAAAAATACAATACTGAAGCAAACCCAGTTGATTTTGTATTTCATGGAGGATCAGGTTCAACTCTTGAAGAAATTAGAGAAGCAATTGGATATGGTGTTATTAAAATGAATATTGATACCGATTTACAATTTGCGTTTAACGAAGGAATTAGAGATTATATGAATGATAAGATTGACTATTTAAAAACACAAATAGGAAATCCTGATGGAGCTGACCAACCAAATAAAAAATATTACGACCCTCGTAAATGGTTACGTGAAGGAGAATTAACATTCAAAACTCGTTTAAAACAAGCATTTGAAGACCTAAACAATGTAAACACATTGTAATCAACATATTACATATCTATTTTTATAAAGAGAACATTTTTTTAGGTGTTCTCTTTATTTTTTTTATTAATTTGCACTACTATACTTAACTAAAACAAATTAATATGTCAGCTTGGTTTAAAAGAAAAGACAAAGGAATTCAAACACCTACAGAAGACAAAAAAGATGTACCTAAGGGTTTATGGTACAAAACACCGAGTGGTAAAGTTGTAGATACTGAAGAATTAAGAGAAAATTTCTACGTTAGCCCAGAGGACGGTTACCACGTTAAAATTGGAAGCGCTGAATATTTTGAAATTCTTTTTGATGATAATAAGTTTAAGGAATTTGATGAAAATATGGTGTCAAAAGATCCTCTTAAATTTACTGATACAAAAAAATACACTGAAAGATTAAAACAAGCCTACGAAAAAACAAATTTAAAAGATGCAGTTAGAACAGCTGTAGGAAAATCTTTTGGAAAGGATATTGTTGTGGCAGCAATGGATTTTAGTTTTATTGGTGGATCAATGGGAAGTGTTGTTGGTGAAAAAATTGCAAGAGCAATTGATTATTCAATTAAGAAAAAGATCCCTTTTTTAATGATTTCAAAATCGGGTGGAGCTAGAATGATGGAAGCTGCAATTTCATTAATGCAGTTAGTAAAAACATCAGTTAAATTAGCGCAGCTTTCTGATGCAAAGATTCCTTATATTTCATTATGTACCGATCCAACAACGGGCGGAACTACAGCATCGTATGCCATGCTTGGAGACATTAATATAGCGGAACCTAATGCCTTAGTGGCCTTTGCTGGCCCTAGAGTTGTAAAAGATACAACCGGAAAAGAATTACCTCCAGGTTTTCAACGCTCGGAGTTTGTTTTGGAACATGGGTTTTTAGACAAAATTGTTGAAAGAAAAAACTTAAAAAAACAAGTGAATTTATATCTTGATTTAATTCAAAATTCACCAATTAGAAGTTAAAAAAAATGAGCTGATTTTATCAGCTCATTTTTTTTAACTAACTACTCACTTTTAGTGTTTCATTCCTCTTCTTCTTAAAACAATTTCAGTCTCAACACCTTCAGCATTTGTATAAATAGCTAAATTATCACAAGTTCCATCACCAAAGTTTAATGAACCTGTAGCATCTCCCTTAACAAATTCAACAATACCACTAACAATATATCTACAAGACATTTCTCGTCTCAAAGGTTCTGTGATAGTTGCCGAAAATATAGTTCCATCCTTAAAAGTATTCGTCCAATTTCCAGTAATTAAATACACATTATCGCCCCAAGTTCTCGTATCATAGCCTTCAATCCATTCTCTTGTTTTCTCACCTACTCTAGACATAAACTCTCCATCAGGCCAAGTTAAGGTCACATTAATACTTTTTGTTGATTGTGGATTTCCATTTTCATTCTCTCGCATTCTAACAAAGGTATTTTCACCTGTCACCTTCACTTCATTGAATGAAAAATCTTCAAAAGTTTGAGCAATTGTTATAATTTGCATCTCCAAATCAAATGAATAGCTCATTATTATTTTTCCTGCTAAAACATGACCATTAGGCAACTCACAGCCTTCTCCAAAATCTAATGTAACCATTTTGGTAGTATTTGTTAAAACAATCGTTTTTGTAACACAGTCTGGCATACCTCCATGTTTATCCCCATCCTCTCTTGAAGCCTCAGTTTTATTCCCTAAACTTAAATCTTCAATTAAAAAATCATCTACAATATTGTCTACTTCATCGGCAATATCATCCGATTCAACTAAAGCAATAGTTTCTTCTTCAGAAATAGCCTCAGGAACTTCAAGAATATCTACCGAATTACTATCTTCACAACTAGTAAAGACTAAACCGCTAACCATTAACAATAGGATCAACCTCAATTTCAAATTACTCATTTTCATAATATTAGTGTTTTCGTTAATAACATTTGTACTATCTTAGACCTAACAAATTATTAAAAGTTTAATTGAGGTAAAAAAAATAACATCCTTTATTCAATTAATTGTCATTCAAAATAATATTGGTATATTTGCGGCCTGATTATGGCACTGTGCAATAATCATACATAAAAATTATTAATAAAAATTAATGTTAGCATGTACTTAACAAAAGAAAAAAAAGCAGAAATTTTTGCTAAACACGGAGAAAAAGCAACAAACACTGGTTCTGCGGAAGGTCAAATCGCCTTATTCACTTACAGAATTAACCACTTAACTGGACACTTAAAAAACAATCGTAAAGATTATAATACTGAGCGTTCTTTAGTTAAGCTAGTAGGTAAAAGAAGAAATTTACTTGATTACTTAATTAAAAATGACATCGTTAGATATCGTGAGATAATTAAGGAATTAGGAATTAGAAAATAATTTCAAAAAAAAAGAGGCAAATTTTGCCTCTTTTTTTTTAAATTGTATTCACATTAAAAAAGCATACATTAAACTTTTCATTGGTTCACACACAACACAACAACTAAAACCAATTGTTTAATTAAAACAAAAATTATTTATGATACCTAAGGTATTTACAGAAACTATTGATTTAGGAGATGGAAGAACTATCTCTTTAGAAACAGGAAAACTAGCAAAACAAGCACATGGTTCTGTTGTTGTTCAATCAGGAAATTGTATGTTATTATGTACAGTTGTTTCCAACTACAAACAAAGCGATGTAGATTTTTTACCATTAACGGTAGATTATCGTGAAAAATTTGCAGCAGCAGGTCGTTACCCTGGTGGATTCTTCAAAAGAGAAGCAAGACCAAGTGATGGTGAAGTATTAACAATGAGATTAGTTGACCGTGTTTTACGTCCACTTTTCCCTAAAGATTACCATGCTGAAACACAAGTGATGATTCAGTTAATGTCACATGATGATGACGTAATGCCAGAAGCAATGGCAGGATTAGCAGCTTCTGCAGCAATTCAATTAAGTGACTTCCCATTCGAATGTGCTATCTCTGAAGCTAGAGTTGGACGTATTAATGGTGAATTTATTATTAACCCAACACGTGCTCAACTAGAAGATTCTGACATTGATATGATGATTGGAGCTTCAGCCGATTCAGTAATGATGGTTGAAGGTGAAATGGATGAAATTTCTGAAGAAGAAATGGCTGAAGCAATTAAATTTGCACATGAAGCTATTAAAGTTCAAATTGATGCTCAAATTCGTTTAGCTGAAGCCTTTGGTAAAAAAGAAGTTCGCGAATATAAAATAGCAGAAGGAAACGAAGAATTAGCTAAAAGAATACACGATTTAGCTTATGATAAATGTTATGCTGTGGCAAAACAAGGAACGTCTAAAGTAGAACGTACCAATGCTTTTGCAGATATAAAAGAAGAAGTTATAGCTTCATTTACAGAAGAAGAAATTGAAGAATTTGGTCATCTTGTAGGTAGTTATTATAGTAAAGCAGAAAAAGAAGCTGTTCGTGAATTAACATTAAGTGAAGGTTTACGTTTAGATGGTAGAAAAACTGATGAAATTAGACCAATTTGGTGTGAAACAGATTACTTACCATCAACACATGGTTCTTCTATTTTTACTAGAGGTGAAACTCAAGCTTTAGCAACAGTTACTTTAGGAACTTCTAGAGAAGCTAACAAAATTGATATGCCTTCTTATGAAGGAGAAGAATCATTTTATTTACATTATAACTTCCCTCCTTTTTGTACAGGTGAAGCACGTCCTTTAAGAGGTACTTCTCGTCGTGAAGTTGGTCATGGAAATTTAGCACAAAGAGCATTAAAAGGAATGATTTCTGAAAACTGCCCTTATACTGTTCGTGTAGTATCTGAAGTATTAGAATCTAATGGTTCATCTTCAATGGCAACTGTATGTGCTGGTACAATGGCACTTATGGATGCCGGTGTAGAAATGACAAGACCTGTATCAGGAATTGCTATGGGATTAATTTCTGATGGAGAACGTTATGCTGTATTATCTGATATTTTAGGTGATGAAGATCATTTAGGAGATATGGACTTTAAAGTTACTGGTACAACTAAAGGTATCACTGCTTGTCAAATGGATATCAAAATTAAAGGATTATCCTATGAAATTTTGGTTAACGCATTACAACAAGCTCGTGATGGTAGACTACATATTTTAGGGAAAATTACTGACACAATTTCTGCTCCAAATGCAGAGGTTAAGGCTCATGCTCCAAAAATGGTTTCTAAAACTATTCCTGGAGATTACATAGGCGCTTTAATTGGACCTGGTGGAAAAGTAATTCAAGAATTACAAAAAGAAACTGGATGTACGATTGTAATTAATGAAGATCCAGTAACCGAAGAAGGAATCGTTGAAATTTTAGGAACTGATCAAAATGGTATTGATGCAGTACTTGCTAAAATTGATTCAATTACATTTAAGCCTAAAGTTGGAAGCGTTTACGAAGTAAAAGTAATTAAAATGTTAGACTTTGGTGCCGTTGTTGAATATATGGAAGCTCCAGGGAACGAAGTTTTATTGCATATTTCTGAATTAGCTTGGGAACGCACAAACAATGTAACAGATGTTGTTAATATGGGAGATGTATTTGATGTTAAATACTTCGGTAGAGATCCTAAAACAAGAAAAGAAAAAGTTTCTAGAAAAGCTTTAATGCCTAGACCTCCAAGAGAGCCAAGAGCAGAAAAGGTTGAAAGAAAAGAGCAAAAATAAATCTTTCTTAAATAAATAAAAAAAGCTTCTCATATGAGAAGCTTTTTTTATGAAGCAATTTATAAAATTAATAAAAAATAAATTATTTATGTAACTTTTTGTAACATTTCTCGAAAAACTACGTATAATATTATGAACACCGTTATTAACGAAATATTTTAGCTACTTAAATGAGACAACTTAAAATTACCAAGCAGGTTACCAATAGAGAAACTGCATCATTAGATAAATACTTACAAGAAATAGGGAAAGTTGATTTAATTACTGCCGAAATGGAGGTAGAATTAGCACAACGAATAAAAGCAGGAGATCAAGTAGCTTTAGAAAGGTTAACAAAAGCGAATTTACGATTTGTAGTATCTGTAGCAAAACAATACCAAAATCAAGGATTAACTTTACCCGATTTAATTAATGAAGGAAACTTAGGTTTAATTAAAGCTGCTAAACGTTTTGATGAAACTCGTGGGTTTAAATTTATCTCATATGCCGTTTGGTGGATTCGTCAATCAATTTTACAAGCATTAGCTGAACAATCACGTATTGTACGTTTACCTCTTAATAAAATTGGTTCTATTAACAAGATTAATAAAATGTATGCTTTCTTAGAACAAGAAAACGAAAGACCTCCTTCTGCTGAAGAAATTGCAAAAAAATTAGATATGACTGTTAATGACGTAAAGGAATCTATGAAGAATTCTGGTCGTCATGTATCAATGGATGCGCCTTTAATTGAAGGTGAAGATTCAAACTTGTATGATGTTTTAAATACTGGGGAATCTCCAAATCCAGACAGATCTTTATTACACGAATCTTTAAAAGTTGAAATTGAACGTGCATTAGAAACATTAACTCCTAGAGAAGCTGATGTAGTTCAGTTATACTTTGGTCTAGGTGATGCCCATCCAATGACTCTTGAAGAAATTGGTGAAACCTTTGATTTAACTCGTGAACGTGTTCGTCAAATTAAAGAAAAAGCAATTCGAAGACTAAAACATACTTCAAGAAGTAAAATTCTTAAAACATATTTAGGTTAATAGCCTAACTTAAAAACGCCCGAAAATTCGGGCGTTTTTCTTTTTATATATATTTTTGCAAAAACAACACTAAATAAAATGACTAAACTTATCGCTCCTTCAGTATTATCTGCTGATTTCGGAAATTTACAACGTGACATTGAAATGATTAATAACAGTAAAGCCGATTGGTTTCACATTGATGTTATGGACGGTGTATTTGTACCAAATATTTCATTTGGAATGCCAGTTATTAATGCTATTAAAAAACATGCTACCAAACCTATGGATGTTCATTTAATGATTGTTAATCCAGATAATTATATATCTGACTTTAAAAAAGTTGGTGCAGACATTTTAACAGTACATTATGAAGCTTGTTCACATTTACACAGAACAGTTCAAGCAATTAAAGCAGAGGGAATGAAAGCTGGAGTTTCTTTAAATCCGCATACACCTATTGCTGTACTTGAAGATATAATAGTTGATTTAGATGTTGTTTTAGTTATGAGTGTTAATCCAGGCTTTGGAGGTCAAAGCTTTATTGAAAATACTTATAAAAAAGTAGAGCAGCTAAAACATTTAATTGAATACACCGGATCTAAAGCATTAATTGAAGTTGATGGAGGTGTAACAGATCAAAACATAGAACAACTTTCTGAAGCGGGAGTAGATGCCTTTGTAGCGGGTAGCTTTGTTTTTAAAAGTGAAGATCCTTCTCATACTATTTCAGAATTAAAAAATTTAGTTTCTCCAAACTAAATTATAATTATTAATAAAATTTAAAAAGAGCAAGTATAAAATATACTTGCTCTTTTTTATCTAAAAGAAATAACTTATTTATAGGCTAAATAAGTTCACCATCCTTATATCGCACAGATTATTAACACAATAAACAAGAATATTTTACGTTTCATAAATATTACTACGTGTTTAAAAATCAATCTATTCAACTCCCAGCTACAAATACACAAAATAACTCCTATATAACTCCAACTAATATTGTTTAATCAAAATTAGCAGTTATGACTTTAGATCAATTTAACTCTTTGAGTAAGAATCAAAAGGTTGTTACAGTTTGTAATTATGGAAAATATTTAGGGAATCGCTGTTCCAGCAATGAAATATTAAGTTATTACCAAATGGATATGGTCCTTGTTGAATTAGTTTATAATTTAGAAGTAAGTAAACTAATGGAAGTTAGAAGTTGTGGTATAGGGAATAATTCGTATCTATTTTTTTAACTTTAAATGTTAATTAAAATTATTTATGATCCAATTATCTTAAACTAAAAAAGCAACTAATTATAAAATAATTAATTGCTAATTAATTGAATTCTTTTATTTGTGACCCCGACAGGATTCAAACCTGTAACCGCTGGAGCCGAAATCCAGTGCGCTATTCAGTTGCGCCACGAGGCCTTTTTTAATATGCTAACCTAACAGTTGTTTAACCATAGTAGAAATTGCTTTCCCATCAGCTTTTCCAGCCAATTGCTTCGAAGCCATTCCCATTACTTTCCCCATATCTTTTATAGAATTTGCACCAACTTTCTCCATAATCTCAGCAATAACGACTTTTAAATCGTCTTCACTCATTTGTTCTGGTAAAAATTGAGCAATAATTTTAACTTGAGCCAATTCAGGAGCGGCTAAATCTTCCCTACCTTGTTCTTTAAAAATTATAGCACTTTCCTTTCTTTGTTTTACCAATTTTTGAAGTAACTTAATTTCATCTTCTGATGTTAAATCATTCGATGCTCCTCCTTTAGTTTGCGCCAATAATATTTCAGATTTGATTGCTCTTAAAGATTCTAAAGCTACTGAATCTTTCGATTTCATAGCTTCTTTCATTTTAACCATTAACTCTTTTTGTAAACTCATGCTAAACTATTTTTATAGTGCGAAGATAAAAAAAAAGAACCCGAAAATCTTTAATATTCATAAAGATTTCCGGGTCAAAACTTAGAAAACTCGTCTAAGGGCATCCTGTCTTTGGGCAAAGTTTTAGTCTACATTGTCATGTAGGAAAGAATTGTTTGATCGGAACTGTATATCTTCGTTATCATCAACTTCTAGTGTTGTTCGTGATTGACTAATTTCAGATGAATGTGAAGTTTCTTCTAATTTAACTCCCATTCTTTTATACGCAGGTTCCTTTTCTATCTCGTCAATATTTTTACTTAATCTATTTACAAATTTATAGTTGAAGTTTTTCATTTTCTGTCTTCGTTGCGCCGCTCTTTTTTGCAACTCTTCAATAGTTAAATCTAGAGGAGAAACTTCTTTATGATCAACTACTTCCTGTTCTTTAATGCTCTCTTCAATCTTGTTTTCTTCAGATCGAAGTGTAAAGTTTAAATCACTATTTTCATTTTTCTGAACCACCTCTGGCTGTTTTGAGGCTTTCGTTAAATTTGATTCTAACTCTGAATATTCCTCTAATGAGAAATAAACATCTTCTTCAACAACTTTCACTGGCTCAACAACCTCATGGCTAACTACCTCAATGTTTTTTACATCAACTTTCTCTACTTTTTCTTCTGAAGTCTTAACAACTTCAGAAATTGGTAAATCAAACGTTAATGAAATTTGATTTTCCTCTTCAACCTGTATTGGTGTTTCTTCTTTATCTTCTTTTATTGATGTAATTACAAAATCATCTACTTTTCCCAATGAAATTTCTTCATATACAACATCAATATTTTTTATCAATTCAGTTGTAGGGATTATTTCAAATTCATCTTCAAAATCATCTCCAAGTTCATGAACAATTTTATTTTCAACAACAGGGGTTTCAGAAACTGGTGGTATTTTTGTTTCCTCAGTAACTGAAGCATTTATTCTTTTCTCTGTAAAATCATACGTTGCTTCCTGCTCAACATCTAACGTATGGATTATTTTTTTTGCTTCTGTGTTGGAAATTTCATGCTGTTGATCTTTATTAAAACCAGTTGCTACAATTGTAACGGATATGGCATCTCCTAAGGATTCGTCTTCACCAACCCCCATAATAATATTTACATCAGATTTTGCCTCAGATTGAATGAAATCATTAATTTCTCCAATTTCATCAATAGTAATTTCATCAGCACCCGAAACAATTAATAACAATACATTTTTAGCTCCAGTAATTTTATTATCATTCAATAAAGGAGAATCTAATGCTTTTGATATAGCTTCTTCTGAACGGTTCATTCCTGAAGCGGTTGCCGACCCCATTATAGCCGTACCACTGTTTGAAAGAACTGTTTTTGCATCTTTTAAATCGATGTTTTGTGTGTAGTGATGTGTTATTACTTCAGCAATACCTCTTGAAGCTGTTGACAATACTTCATCCGCTTTTGAGAAACCAGCTTTAAACCCAAGGTTTCCATAAACTTCTCTTAATTTATTATTATTTATAACCACTAAAGAATCAACATATTCACGCAATCTTTCAATTCCTTTTTGAGCTTGATCATTACGCATTTTACCTTCAAAGTTAAAAGGCATTGTAACTATTCCTATTGTTAATAAATCCAACTCTCTAGCAACTTTAGCAATTATAGGAGCAGCACCAGTACCTGTTCCACCACCCATACCAACAGTAATGAATACCATTTTTGAGTTTGATGAAAGCATATCTTTAATTTCCTGAATACTTTCCATTGCGGCTTGTTCTCCTACTTCCGGATTTGCACCTGCACCCAATCCTTCAGTTAAGGAAACCCCCAATTGAATTTTTGTAGGAATAGGGCTATTATGTAATGCCTGAGCATCGGTATTACATATCACAAAATCAACCCCCTTAATTCCTTGCGAGTACATATGATTAACGGCATTGCTACCACCACCCCCAACTCCTATAACTTTAATTACGTTGGATTGATTTTTTGGTAAATCGAATGAAATGTTGCTAAAATCTGAACTGCTCATAATATATATTTAATGGTCTTTTTCTTTTATTGTAATTATTTTTATTCTGCATTGTCTAAAAAATCTCTAAACTTATCTCCCCATTTCTCGAAAATGGACTTTTTAGGCTCTTCTACTTTTGGTTCTATTTCTACTTCTGTTTTAACGTCTGCATCTTGAGTTTCCTCAACTACTTCATGTTTAATTTTTGCTTTTGTTTTTTCAATTTTATTTAATCCATTCATCAACAAACCAACTGCAGTTGCATATAAAGGGCTTGATAAACTTTCATCAGAATCTCCCGCTAAGTTTTCATTAGGGTATCCAATTCTTGTATCCATTCCAGTTATATATTCAACTAATTGTTTAATATGTTTTAATTGAGCTCCTCCTCCTGTTAAAACAATTCCTGCAATTAATTTTTTCTTTGGCTCTTCGTGTCCGTAATTTTTAATTTCCAAAAATACCTGTTCTACTATTTCTACAACTCGTGCATGAATAATTCTAGATAGGTTTTTAAGTGTTATTTCTTTTGGATCTCTTCCTCTTAAACCAGGAATTGAAACAATTTCATTTTCTTTATTTTCTCCAGGCCAAGCAGAACCAAATTTTGTTTTTAAGAGTTCAGCTTGTTTTTCAATAATAGAGCATCCTTCTTTAATATCTTCAGTAATTACATTACCTCCAAATGGTACCACTGCAGTATGACGAATTATTCCGTTTTTAAATATTGCCAAATCTGTTGTTCCTCCACCAATATCAATCAACGCTACTCCAGCTTCTTTTTCTTCAGTACTAAGGACTGCTTCCGCCGATGCTAAAGGTTCTAAAGTAATACCAGCTAAATTTAAACCAGCACTTTTAATACATCTACCAATATTTCTAATTGAAGAAACCTGACCAACTACAACATGAAAATTAGCTTCTAACCTTCCTCCATACATACCAACAGGCTCCGTAATCTCACCCTGACCATCAATTTTAAATTCTTGAGGTAACACATGAATAATTTCTTCTCCTGGTAGCATTACTAATTTATGTACCTGCTTTTCCAATTTATCTAAATCCTCGTCACTAATTACTTCTTCAGAATTCGGCCTTGTTATATAATCACTATGTTGTAAACTTCTTATATGTTGACCTGCAATACCAACCACAGCTTCCGTAATTTTAATTCCTGAAACTGCAATAGCTTCATCTACCGCCATTTGAATTGACTGAATAGTTTGTGTTATATTATTCACAACTCCCCTGTGTACACCTAAACTTTTGGCTTTTCCTGTTCCCAGCAACTCAATTTTCCCATATTCATTTCTACGTCCAATCATGGCAACAATTTTTGTTGTACCTATGTCTAGTCCTACTGAAATATCACCGTGTTCCATATTTTACTTTTTTGTACACACAACTTGGCTGTTGTATTTTAAATTTATTGACGTATAATTGTTAATTGTTTTATCAGCCATTGTTTTGCTAAAAAACGAATTTAAATTCCTTAATTTATTATCCAAATCGTCAATTTCACCAATTATTATTTTTTGATCTCCTATTCTTGTGTTCAAAACAAACTCATTATTCGGCATTTTTTGAATACTAATGATTTGTTTTTCTAAAAAATCATTGTTCAAAATTGCAGCAACCAAAAAATGAACATTCTTAATATCGTCATCCTTTACATCTCCAGAAACCAATAAAACTCTTGCTGAGTAATTCGGTGACAAAGGCATTTTCTTCCCTTGTTTATCAATATAATAACTCTCTTCACCTAACAATACCCGAGCAATAGGTGTTCGCTGTTTTATCTTAGCTTTTAGCAATCCATCTACAGTTAAATATATAGCAGCTTTCTCCACCATAGGGTGCGACAATACATTCTTCTCTAATATATGTAAATCTATAACAGATTTTGCTTGGTTTTTAACTGTTGCGCCATTTTGTATTAACAATTTATTAACCATTTGAAAATCCATAAAAAGATTTTTACCAGTTTCAAATTCAACCAGTATTTCTTTTACCTTTTTAGCATTATTCTTTTGATACGAGAAACCGTATAAAAATATTACCAAACCAAGTAATAAGAATCCTTTTATGTAATTCCAATTAATTTTCACTACTTAAACCTGTTTTAATTACTTCAACTAATTCTCCAATATCACCTGCCCCAATCATTACAATAACTTCGGCTTTTGAACTTAAAACGTTTTCCTTTAAATTTTCTTTTGAAGAAATTTGTTTTTTATCAATTTCGACTTTATCTAATAACCAACTTGAAGTAATACCTTCCATGGGCAATTCTCTTGCTGGATAAATATCTAATAAGATTAATTCATCAAATTTTGATAAGCTTTTTGCAAAATCTTCTGCAAAATCTTTTGTTCTACTAAATAAATGAGGTTGAAAAACTCCTAATACCTTTTTTGAAGGATACATTTCTCTTATTGACTCTATAACCACATTTATTTCCGTTGGATGATGTGCATAATCATCAATTAACACCTTATTTTCCAGCTTTATTTTATAAGAAAAACGACGCCTAATTCCTTTAAATGTTAGTAAAGCCTTAGCAATAACAGGTAATGGTATTCCATAACTATTTGCCATTGCTAAAGCTGCCACTGTATTTAGCACATTATGTTTTCCTGGAAGGTTTATTTTTAAATTTGTAAAATACTCTGAAGGGGTTTTTATATCAAAAATGTAGGATCCGTTTTCAATTCTAACATTTTTAGCTTCAAAATCTGCTCCCTCATCAATTCCATAAGTTTTGCCTTTAATAGCAATTCCTTTTTTCACAAATAAGGTTTGTGAAACTTTTGCTGCAAAATCTTTAAATGAAGTAAGCAGCTCATCATGACTTCCATAAATATCCAAATGATCTGCATCTGTAGATGTGATACATGCGATATCTGGAGATAGCTTTAAGAATGAACGATCGAATTCATCAGCTTCAACTACAGAAATTTTTTCACCGCCCAATATTAAATTTGAATCGTAATTCTCTGCTATTCCACCTAAAAATGATGTTGCATTTACACCTGCTTCTTTTAAAATATGTCCTAATATTGTAGATGTGGTAGTTTTTCCATGCGTTCCAGCAACGGCTAAACAAATACTATTTTTAGTAATTTCACCTAAAATTTCAGACCTTTTTAAAACAGTAAATTTATTTTTTTTGAAATAATTTAATTCTGAATGATTTGCAGGAATTGCAGGCGTATAAACTACTATAGTATTTTCTAAATTTTTAAATTCAGAAGGAATTAAATCTAAATCATCTTCAAAGTGAATGGCTATATCTATCTTCTCAAGTGATTTGGTGATTTCGGTTGATACTCTGTCATATCCAGCAACATTTTTACCATTACTTTTAAAATATCTTGCAATAGCACTCATACCGATTCCACCGATACCAATAAAATAAACGTTATGTATATTTTTTAAATCCAAATCAATTAACTAATCATTAATTTTTCAATTTCTTTAACTATATCTTCTGTTGCATTAGGCAATGCTTGTTTCTTTATATTTTCACTCAATGTTTGTTGCAATTCTTCATTATTCAACAACTCACTAAACATTTTTTGAAAAACATTTAATTCTGATTCCTTCAACAACAAGGCTGCATTTTTATCAACAACCGCCAACGCATTTTTAGTTTGATGATCTTCAGCGACATTGGGAGATGGAATAAATATTACTGGTTTTCCAACAATACACAATTCTGAAATAGAGCTCGCACCCGCTCTGCTAATTAATATATCGGCAGCAGCATAAGTTAAATCCATTCTATTTAAAAAAGCGTGTGTTTGAACACCTTCTATATCGTCATATTTCTTAAATTCATCGTAATACAGTTTTCCTGTTTGCCAAATCACCTGCACATTATTAGAAACCAACCAATCCAATTGTTTTTCAATTAAATTGTTTACCGCTCTTGCTCCTAAACTTCCACCAATTACAACAAGCGTCTTCTTATCTGATTTTAAATTAAAATACTTTAAAGCTTCTTCTCTCTTAGCTTCAACTTCTAATAAATCCTGACGAACAGGATTACCAGTTTTTACAATTTTTTCTGATGGAAAAAAACGATTTAAACCATCATAAGCAACACAAATTTTATCTGCTTTCTTTGCCAACAACTTATTGGTTATTCCTGGATATGAATTCTGCTCTTGAATTAAAGTTTTAACACCTTTCTTATTTGCCATATATAATGTTGGCCCACTTGCAAATCCACCAGTACCAATTACAACTGTTGGCTTAAATTTTTTGATAATTTTATAAGCATTCCATAAACTACTTATTAGTTTAAATGGAAATGATAAATTTTTTAACGTTAAACTTCTTTGGATTCCAGAAATCCATAAACCTTTAATATTATAACCAGCTTGAGGAACTTTCTCCATTTCCATACGATCCTTTGCCCCTACAAATAAGAAATTTGCATTCGGATATTTAGCTTTCAATTCATTCGCAATAGAAACTGCAGGGTAAATATGGCCACCTGTACCACCTCCACTTAATATGATATTAATCGATTGCTTCATGTAAAATATCTAAAGGGTTTTCTTCACTATCATCATTTTCTTTCTTCACTTTATCAGCGGTTACACTTAAAATTATTCCAATGGAAAAACAGGTCATCCAAATAGATGTCCCTCCACTACTAATTAACGGCAAAGTTTGTCCGGTAACAGGAAATAAATTTACTGCTACAGCCATGTTAATCATTGCCTGGAAAATTATGGGTAAACCAACTCCAATTATGAGTAAGGTTGCAAATATACTAGTTGCTTTTTTAGCAGCCATAACAATTCTAAATAATAATAAAAAATACATGACAATTACTACAACCGCACCAATCAGCCCATATTCCTCAACAATAATTGCGAAGATAAAATCAGACGATGATTGTGGCAAAAAGTTTTTCTGAATACTCTTTCCAGGCCCTCTTCCTTGCAAGCCTCCACTGGCAATAGCAATTTTTGCTTTTTCCACTTGATAGCCTTCATCTGCATTTTTATCTGAAAAGTTTTCTACTCTACTAATCCAAGTATCAACTCTATTAGGCATAACATCAGGAAAAGCCTTCGCTACAAGCATAAATAGAGTCAATGCTAAAACACCTATTCCCACAACAGATGCGATATATTTTAATGGATACCCACCAATAAAAGCTAACAACATAGCCATTAAAAATACAATGGCTGTTGTTGAAAAATTAGCAGGAAGTATCAATGCTAAAACAATAGCTACTGGAATCCATAATTGTATAAATGTCTCTTTTAATTTTATCGTTTTATCTTTATTTTTAGCTAAATATCTTGCCACATAAACCATTATTACCAGCGCTGCCAATGTTGACGTTTGAAAACCAATTCCTATAAAAGGAATTTGAATCCACCTACTTGCATTAGCTCCTCCAATTGTGGTGCCTTGTGTTAACGTATATATCAGCAACACAATTACAAAAGGAATCATTAAAACTGATCCGCCACTAAAGTATCTGTAAGGAACCTTATGAACTGCATAAATTATTAAAAACCCACATGCCAACAAAAATGCATGTTTAAATAAATGAAAGGTTGTGGTCCCGTTATTTACAACATACACCAAATTAGTACTCGCACTATAAACTGGCAAAAACGACAAAATAGCCAAAACAGAAACTATTGCCCAAATAGCGCGATCTCCTTCAATATTTTTAAGGATGTTTTTCATTTACAATTCTCTAACAGCTTTTTTAAATTTGTTACCTCTATCTTCATAGCTCTCAAACAAGTCGAAACTTGCACAAGCTGGAGACAACAAAACAGTATCTCCTTTTTCTGTAATTTTATAAGCAACTTTTACGGCTTCTTCAGCACCTCTTGTTTCAACAATTAAATCAACAACATTATTAAAGGTTTGCATTATTTTTTTGTTATCCACACCTAAACAAATTATTGCTTTAACCTTTTCCCTAACCAAAGGCATTAAATCTAAATAATCATTTCCTTTATCTACACCACCTACAATCCAAACAGTAGGAGCTGTCATACTATCTAAAGCATAATATGTTGCATTTACATTTGTAGCTTTTGAATCGTTTATATATTGAACTCCACTTATTTTCAATACGGGTTCCAATCTATGTTCAGCACCTTCAAAATCTTCTAAACTCTCTCTAATTGTGTCTTTTCTAACTTTTAACAATGAAGCCGCCATTGCTGCTGCCATTGCATTTTTTGTATTGTGTTTACCTTTTAAAGCTAAAGTTGAAATACCCATTATTTTATGTTCTGTTTTATATTTTATTATTATTTTATCATCTTTTAAATATACTCCCTGCTCCAATTCACGCTCAATAGAAAAAGGCAATAAAGTGGCTCTAATTTTATTTGTATGTAGCCAGTTTACAATTACCTCATCAT
>Ga0193953_1000176_pt1 | contig 35921 bp, 35 predicted proteins | sample BB_4_MG_FD_140325 | JGI IMG/M metagenome (GOLD analysis project Ga0193953, IMG submission 140325) | Microbial mat bacterial communities from the Broadkill River, Lewes, Delaware, United States - BB_4_MG | ecosystem: Environmental > Aquatic > Freshwater > River > Microbial mats | place: USA...
CATTAACTTTAATAGGTCTAACAGCAGTTTAGGTTGCGCCGGAACTGCAAAACCTTTGCTAATATCGTTTAAAACATTTTCATCAACAACAAGCATAAAAAGTATCACTTAATAAACAGAATGACTAAATAATAAAACATCTTAATGATAATTACTTAATATAATTAAAAGTATTTGCTAAAATAATTTTAATTATATTGTATACGAGAATGATAAGTAATGAAAAATTGCGCTATTTTAACCATGAATAACTTGTCTGATTTTGAATGTTATGATCATTTACTTGATGAACCATTAGTGCAATTAGGTTGGAAAACACAACTTGTATCGTGGCGTTGTGAAAAGCTAAATTGGCAACAATTTGATGCTGTAATTATTCGAAGCCCTTGGGATTATCAAGACGATGCTAATGCGTTTCTTTCTGTGCTGAAAGAAATTGACCATTCAGGTGCAAGATTGCAAAACTCGTTGACAACAGTACGTTGGAACATCGATAAAATATACTTAAAGTCGCTTGCTGAACAAGCTGTAGATATTGTACCTACCTTATGGCATAAAAATTTTTCAAGTAACAATATTAATGAATTTTTTGACTATTTTAAATGCCAACAATTGGTTATTAAGCCAAGAATAAGTGCTAATGCTGATAACACCTTTTGGTTGAGAAAAGACACAGCTGAGCAGTTTTCTAGTCAGTTAGAGGCCGTATTTTCAACAAGTGAATTTATGGTTCAACCATTTATAAGCAGTGTTATTGATGAAGGCGAGTTTTCATTGTTTTATTTTGATGGTGGTTATAGTCATGCAATTTTGAAAACCCCTAAACAAGGTGACTTTAGGGTACAAGAAGAGCATGGTGGGCGTTTACAAACGATTACACCTGCAAAAGACTTATTAGCACAAGCCGAGGCTACCTTGTCTGCTATTACCCGTTTAACAGGAGAAATGCCTTTGTATGCTCGCCTTGATTTTGTTCGTTTTAATAATGAAGCAATGTTTGAAGACAGTCGTGAAACGTTTGCTTTAATGGAAGCTGAACTGATTGAGCCTTCGTTATATTTTAATATGGATGAAAAAGCAGCACGGCGTTTTGCAACGGCTTTTGTTCAGCGTATGAATACTTAGGCTAGAGATCATCGAGTAACATAAATCATTACGGTGAAAAAAAGTATAATGATAGCATTAAATATTAAAATATAAATGAACCCTTTTATTCCTTCTTTTACGCTATAGCCATGATTATTAAGGTACCACCACCAAACAGAGCACATAAGAATGGGAAGTAAAAAGAAAAGTTTTATCATAGTATTGTCCTGTGTAGGTGAAAGTCTATTCTCGCTCATTTTCAGGCGAAGGTGTATTCGCGTTTGTATTTGTTGTGGCATCATGCCAAGGAGCCACTTTAAATAACATTAGCATACCCGGAATAGCTAACCCAGTGCATAAAAAGTAAAATTGTGTCCAACCTATTTGTTCAACAATAAAGCCTGTAGTAGCATTTGCAAATGTTCTAGGTAATACCGCTAATGCAGTAAAAAGTGCTATTTGTGTTGCGGCAAATGCAGGGTTTGTTGTTCTTGCTATAAATGCAGTAAAAGCAGCCGTACCTAAACCCACACCTAAATATTCAAACCCCATTGCCATGGCTAAAGCAACGTTATTATGGCCAATTTCAGCAAGCGCAGCAAAACCAAGAATACTGGCAATTTGCACAAAGCCAAACAGCCATAGCGCCCTGTTTATACTTAGCTTAATCATTACAATACCACCAACAATAATGCCAATAGTCATGGCGACTAAAGAGGCTGTTTTTGCAATGACGCCTATTTCCGTTTTACTGAACCCCATATCAATAAAAAAGGGAGTTTGTAGAGCCGTAGCCATGTTATCTCCCAACTTATAGAGTATTAAAAAAGCAAGAGTGTAACAGGCCGATTTTAAGCCATTACTTTGAACAAAATCTTTAAAGGGGAGTATAACCGCTTCTTTTAATGACTTAGGAGCATGCTGTTCAGTATCTAGCTCTTTTATAAACAATGTTAATAAAACCCCACATATCATAAAGGCAGCTACTACCATAAAGACAGATTGCCAACTAATGTGGTCAGCAAGAATAAAAGCTAACGATCCTGGTACCAAACCCGACAAACGGTATGCTTGTACGTGTATCGAATTACCAAGCCCAAGTTCATTGTCGGGTAGTAATTCACGCCTATAGGCGTCTAATACAATGTCTTGACTAGCACTAAAAAAAGCAACAGCTGCGGCTAAGTAAGCAACAGACCAAATATTTGCAACAGGGTTAACCCAGCCAAAAGCCGCAATTGAAAAAAGTAGTAATACCTGAGTTGCTAGCATCCAGCTACGTCTTCTACCTAACCCACCCAACGAATATCTGTCCATCAAAGGAGACCATATGAATTTCCAAACATAAGGTATGCCTATTAATGAAAACAAGCCAATTTCTGCCAAGCTGACACCTTGATCACGCAGCCACCCAGGCACCAATTGGTAAAGAACAAATAACGGTAAGCCCGAGCTAAAACCTGTAAAAATACAAATTAGCATACGCTTGTTCAAAATGGCTTGTTTAAACGAAGGTGTTGACATTAATTATTACGGTACGTATACCTGTTTCATCAAATTTTGTCCATTAATTGGACAATAATAGAATTACGTTGGTATTAAATGATTTAATAAGCTTATCAGAGAGTTGAGCTAAGCAGAAGCCTATTTATTAGTTTTGAATATAACGCACCTGCCAGTTTAAGGAATGGGACGCCAACCTATGCAATCAATAGGGTAACTTCCAACACCGTTGAAAAAATCAAGGCATGTGGTCATCTCACTTTTAAAAAACAAATCGTTCTTTAATGCTTGAGCACCATGTAAACTGACCTCATGAATTAAATGCCAAAAAACACGTTCTTGGGCACTACTGGGGGTTTCATCCTTCACTTTCAGTAAAGTCCATTCGCTCATAGTATCTGAAATAAAACTATCTAATTCAGTGTAATGAAGTGTTTCGTCAATAACTGCGTTAACATAAGCTGCCATCTGTACTACTTTATTATCGATAAACTGCTCAACTACCATGCAGGCTCCCCGTCAGCCTCCTTGCCTTTAAATAATGTAATGAAAAATAAATTGATACGTTTAGAGTGGTTTTGTACTTGTGTGCTTAATCAACTTTATTATTTATGTAAAAAATTACAAGCCTTAATGATTAACGCATACTACGCATACTATAGGTATCGTTGATAAATACCTTTTTGTCAAAATAATAACCATATATTTTGTAATGAAACTGTAAGAAATGACTATATATCATTTTCATTTTATAACTAAAATATTTAGCACAAGCATTAGAGTGTGTAGATTTTTTATGTTTAAATTTTGTTTCATGATGGCTTACTGTGCTGGTAAAAGGGTTGCTTTAATTAGTATTACAGGCTCCAGCGGAACATTTTCCCACCCTAGGGCTTCATTGTAGTCTGTTTTAATATTTGCGATGGCTTCAAGTACGTCATCCCCCTCAACAATTGAGCCAAACACGGTATAACCCCAACGTTTTCCTGGATCTAAATTGGTATTGTCATTGATATTAAAAAAGAATTGCCTATTTGCTGTGTGAGGCCGATTTTCTTTGGCCATAGCAATAGTGCCTATTTCATTTTTTAATCCATTTCCTGATTCGTTTACAATATCTCCATTGGTTTTTTTAGGTACAAAATCGACATCATAGCCACCGCCTTGCACAATGAAATCTTCAACAATGCGATGAAAAATAGTATTGTTGTATTCACCTGTGACTACATAGGTTAAAAAATTATCAACTGTAATAGGAGCTTTAACGCGATCAAGTTCGACAATAATGATACCGAGTGATGTTTCTAATTTTACTTTAGGGTAAATATTAGTTGGATCAATAGCAATATTGTTAGCGAATGCTGAAGCACTTAAAAGTGTTAGTTTTAGCAATAGTATGCCAGTGACTATTATGTTGAATAAATTTTTCATTGAATTTGTCTCACAATTTTTTATGAAATGAAGCTTACTTTAGCGCATGACTTATTTTTTTGTTCGCTAAAATTTGTTGCAGTAAATTGGTTAAACGTTGGTTAAAATTACGTTCTAATACAGCAACATCAGCTTGTAAAGGCCCATCGCTATTACCTCTATTTGTAAAAGTATTGACTAGTGTTTGTGTGCCATTATAAACGGTAACTTTTATTACAATTTCTGTTTGTGCAGTGTATTTCATCATTTCTTGATTGACACTAATAATTGCTTTTTCTATTGATATACCAATTGTGTTAATCGCATTGCCGTTAATGACTAAACCTTGTGCTTGCCAGTGTTTTCTTAAGCTATTTTTTATTGTGTCTTCTAGCCTGTTTTGAGCTGAAATAAGAGTTGCTGCTTCACCTTTACGCATTATTTGCACAATATGATGTGCTGTGCGCATGTCAACCACATTAAATTGCGTTTCTTTGTTGTATACAACAGCAGGGGAAGTGGCTATGTCTGGTGCTATAATGACATAATTTGGTATATTGGCACAGCCGCTTAGTGTCATCATTGCGATAAATACGCTAGTAAATACGAGGGTTTTTAGATAAAAAGAATTGAATTTCATAAGTAAAATCGCTTTAGTATGCTTTAACAAATGTTAATACTGCTAGTTATCATTAACGGTGAACTGGCTATTATTTAATTGCTGATTGCGTAACAAATTTATCATTGCTGGCAATAAGTCTTTCGTTGCCAAAAATACGTTTTAACTTGATGTGATACGCTAATTGCCGGTTGCCAATAATGCGTAATTCCCCACCTTTTTTCAATACTCTATGACTATCTTTAAACATTTGCCAAGCAATATGATCAGTTGTCGCCGTTTGTTGATGAAAAGGGGGATTACATAAGATTAAATCAACACTGTTACTTTCTACACCCGTTAAACAGTCATTTAAATGAAACTGACACTGTGCGATTAAATCGGGCAAATTAGCGCTAATATTCATTTGTGCTGAGGTAATTGCCATATGTGATTCATCAAAAAATTGTACGTGCGCTGTTGGTTGTTTAGCTAATATACTTAAACCGACAACGCCATTACCGCAGCCTAAGTCAATTACTTCGCAATCATCTTTAATTTCAGGTAAGTTATCAATAAAATACCGAGCGCCAATATCTAGCTTCTCTCGGGAATAAACATTTGCATGGTTACTTATAGAAAAGTCACGCTTTAATGCTTTATTTGGCAATGACCAAACCGTAGGAAAAGGTGACTGATGGCACAGTTGAGGATTAAGCCGACAAAAAACTAAACGGGCTTTTTTTACGGCCAATGACGTGGTGGTGTTGCCTAAATATTTTTCAAATAATTTAAGCGTTGAACTATGAATTTCTTTTGCTCGGTCAGCGGCAACAAAGACAGTGTTTTCCTTCGTATTCTTCTGAATTTGTATTAATTGCTCTATAAGTAATGACTTACTTTTTGGAATTTTATAAAGAATAAGGGTAATGTTTTCTGGAAAACTATCTAAGCAATTCAATTGGGTGATATTGTCATGGGCAAGTTGATTATGAGTAATATTATAAGCAATACCTTGGCTGCTAATGTATGAATCATTTATGCAATAAACAGTTGGTTTCTTTTTTGATGCTTCAACTGTATTGTTCAATACTTTAGGAAGACAAAAGTGGGTGGTTAGTGCACCAAAGGTATCATTGAAAATAGCGATTCGAGCTTGCTTTGAAACTAACTGTTCAGTTTTTATATGATTAAGTAAGTATTCGTCTGCAGCATCCCAAGCCTGCAAACTGCGATTAACTTGTGCTATAGGAAAGCGAACAAGGGTTAACTGTTTTTCATCTATAAAAAAGGGGCTTAACATTATAAAAGTAGTCTAGAGGCAGTGGGTAAAGATGCGTTATTGTGCCATATCCCTGTGTGACTTCAAAATATATACTTGTTTAACTATTGCTTCGGCCCCATAAAAGTTATTAAAATGAACTGTTAACAACCCTTATTACTGAGAAAATAATGTCTATAGCTACTGTCATCGAAGAAAAATTACGCGCTGCCTTTTCCCCTTTGCATCTGGATGTTATTAACGAAAGTAATAATCATAATGTGCCGCCAGGTAGCGAATCACATTTTAAAGTAACAATTGTATCAAAAAACTTTGAGGGTGAGCGTTTGATCAAACGTCATCGCGCAGTAAACTCAGTACTTTCAGAAGAGTTGTCTGGAAAAATTCATGCCTTAGCCATGCACACATACACAGAAAAAGAGTGGCACGAATTTTACGCAGATAACACTCCTGAATCTCCCCAATGTGCTGGTGGCGGAAAATAGTTACGCAAACAACACGCTCATTTATTTCTTAACTGCTCGTACCTCTTTAATTTATTAGCAAGGTACAATAGCGAAAATTTATATTATTTATAAAGTTATTCAAAAGGTTTTCTTATGGTAATCAAGCCAAAAATTCGTGGTTTTATATGTACTAATGCTCACCCTGTAGGGTGTGAAGCCCATGTAAATGAACAAATTGCTTATGTAAAAGCACAAGGGGTCAGTGAAAAAGGGCCAAAAAACGTATTAGTTATTGGTGCTTCTACTGGTTATGGCTTAGCTTCACGTATAACGGCAGCCTTTGGTCGTAATGCGAGTACATTAGGTATTTTCTTTGAAAAACCACCTACTGACAAGAAAACAGCCTCAGCTGGTTGGTATAATACGGCTGCTTTTCAAAAAGCGGCAGATGAAGCAGGTATTTATTCAAAAAATATTAATGGTGATGCTTTCTCACATGCAATTAAAGCTCAAGCAATTGAAACTATAAAAGCAGATATGGGAAAAATAGATTTGGTTATCTATTCGCTAGCCTCTCCACGTAGAACGGATCCTGACACAGGTGAAGTTTATTCTTCTACGTTGAAACCCATTGGTGAAAGTGTTACTACAAGAAATTTGAATACATCTAAACGTATAATTGATTCTGTCTCTGTTGAGGCGGCCAATGAAGCCGAAATTCAAGGTACTATTGATGTTATGGGTGGTGCTGACTGGGAATTATGGCTAAATGCGCTAAAAGAAGCTGATGTTTTAGCGCAAGGTGTTAAAACGGTTGCTTATACCTACATAGGTAAAGAACTAACATGGCCAATTTATGGAAAAGCGACTATAGGTAAAGCAAAAGAAGATTTAGACCGAGCAGCCTCCGCTATTAATAGTGCAACTGCTAGCATTAATGGTCAAGCACGCGTTACTTCACTCAATGCCGTAGTAACACAAGCAAGTTCGGCTATTCCTATTATGCCGCTTTATATTTCAGCCATGTTTAAAGTGATGAAAGCTGATGGTAGCTATGAAGGCTGCATTGAGCAAATCGCGAATTTGTTTAAAGAAAATATTTATAGTGATACTCCTCGTCTAGATGAACAAGGACGTTTCCGTCAAAACTATAAAGAATTAGAAGATAGCGTACAGCAACGTGTAACAGATATTTGGAATACGGTAGAAACAGACACAATTGACGAATTGACTGACTATGTTGGCTACCATAATGAGTTTTTAAAATTGTTTGGATTTGGCGTTGAAGGTGTTGATTATGATGCTGATGTTAGTCCTGAAGTTGCAATTAATAACTTAAGTTAACGTATTAATAACTTATGTACTTATTAAAACCGATGTTATGTCGGTTTTTTATATTTAACAGGTTGAGAATAGTAGCAAATTGGTTAAGTTATTTTCCATTAAGAGAAAATAACCTTATAAAATGTGTGGGAATATGTTTTTAGGTGCAAAGCTTACTTGAAGTTTATTTTTTATTATAAACAAAAACTTATATGTGTTTTAGGTGATATTTGTCACATAATGAGTCATTTTTTTAATTGATAAATCATTAAAAACAAGCTTTTGCACCATTTTAGGGTATGAATTACAACTATAGTATAATTTGTCATGAAAATTTGTTAATCGACGTAGAATCATTATGGCTGTTTGTGGTAATATTCGCGCCAGAAAATTTAACTTAGAATCAGTGGGTCTTATTTTTTCATTTGAAAAAATAAGTTCTTTGCTGAAATACACTGAAATCAATTACTTAAATATTTTTGTTATTTGGGTTATGCCAATTATTACAGATGATAAGTCATTGGTTTTTTACTCCCATCAAAAGTAGTGCAAGTGTTTATGATTACAATAAAAGAAGGCTTAGATGTTCCAGTTAAAGGAATACCACAGCAGGTAATCCAAGATGGTCCTTCCATCAAAACTGTTGCAACATTAGGTGAAGAGTTTGTGGGTATGCGACCAACCATGTTTGTTAAAGTGGGTGATCGTGTTAAAAAAGGTCAGGTGATTTTTGAAGATAAAAAGAATCCTGGCGTTAAATTCACAGCTCAAGCTGCCGGTGTTGTTAAAGAAATTAACCGTGGTGAAAAACGTGTTTTGCAATCTGTTGTTATTGATGTTGATGAAGACAGTAATGAGCAAGTCACATTTTCCCATTTCCCTGCCGACCAGTTAGCAACTGTATCACGTGAAATCGTGGTAAATAACTTGATTGACTCTGGTTTGTGGACTGCATTAAGAACTCGACCATTTAGTAAAATACCTGCGGTAGACTCAACACCAATGGCAATTTTTATTAGCGCAATGGATACTAATCCGCTTGCTGCTGATCCAGAAGTTGTTATTGGTGAGCAAGCTGAAGCGTTTAAAAATGGTTTGACTATTTTGTCTCGTTTAACTGACGGTGAAATATTCGTGAGTAAAGCGCCAGATGCAAATATTCCTGTTACGAGTACTGCGCAAGTAAATGAATTTGCAGGTAAGCATCCTGCAGGTTTAGTTGGCACTCATATTCACTTTTTAAAACCTGTTAGTGCAGAAAAATTTGTTTGGCATATTGGTTACCAAGATGTTATTGCCTATGGTAAATTTTTCACCTCGGGAGAGTTAGATAATACGCGTGTTATTTCTCTTGCTGGTCCTGCCGCAAAAAATCCACGCTTAGTACGCACTGTTTTAGGTGCAAGTACCGCTGAATTAACTGCTGGTGAAGCGATTGACGGTGAATTACGTGTAGTTTCTGGCTCATTGTTAATGGGGTCAACTGCAGCAGCCGTACACAGTTATTTAGGGCGTTATCATGTTCAAATCTGTCTGATTCTAGAAGGTCGTGATAAAGAATTTATGGGGTATATGTATCCTGGTCCTAATAAATTCTCAGTAACGCGCGCTTATATGTCTCATTTCTTCCCTAAGAAATTATTCAATATGACAACCACTACCAACGGTAGTGAACGTGCCATGGTACCTATTGGTAACTTTGAACGTGTTATGCCATTAGATATTTTACCTACCATGTTATTGCGTGATTTAGTTGCGGGTGATACTGATACAGCGCAGAAACTTGGTGTTTTGGAGCTAGACGAAGAAGATTTAGCGCTTTGTACATTTGTTTGCCCTGGCAAAACAGATTACAGCGTATATCTTCGTGATTGCCTAACCACAATAGAGAAGGAAGGTTAGTCATGGGCTTGAAAAAGTTTATTGAAGATATTGAGCCGCAATTTGAAAAAGGCGGCAAACATGAGAAGTGGTTTGCATTATATGAAGCCGTTGCTACTGGTTTATTTACCCCCGGGCAAGTAAACAAAGGTAAAACTCACGTACGTGATAGCATCGATTTAAAACGCATTATGATCACAGTATGGCTAGCTGTTTTCCCAGCTATGTTCTTTGGTATGTATAACATTGGCTTCCAAGCGGTTGACGCTTTAGTTGCTGGTTATACACTGCCTGATACTTGGCAAACTGCTTTATTTGCAGCACTAGGTGGAACGCTTAATGCCGACTCTGGTTGGTTTAGCATGATGTTCTACGGAGCCATGTTCTTTTTACCTATTTATGCCGTTACTTTTATTGTTGGTGGCTTTTGGGAAATATTATTTGCGGCAGTACGAGGCCATGAAGTGAACGAAGGTTTCTTTGTTTCTTCAATCTTATTTGCGCTTATTGTTCCTGCCACAATTCCTTTATGGCAAGTCGCTATTGGTATAACTTTTGGTATCGTTATAGCTAAAGAAGTCTTTGGTGGCACAGGTAAAAACTTCTTAAATCCAGCATTAGCAGGCCGTGCATTTTTATTCTTTGCTTATCCTGCTCAAATTTCAGGTGATGCTGTTTGGGTTGCTGCTGATGGTTTCTCTGGTGCTACTGCACTCAGTACTGCTAGCCAAGGCTTAAATGATTATTCATTGAATGCTGATTGGTGGAATGCTTTCTGGGGGTTCATCCCAGGTTCTGTTGGAGAAGTGTCAACATTTGCTATTTTGTTAGGTGGTGCTTATATCCTTTATAAAGGCATCGCTTCATGGCGCATTGTGTTAGGCGTGTTCGGTGGTATGGTCGCAACGGCATTTATCTTTAATGCGATTGGTAGCGATACTAATGCCATGTTTGCAATGCCATGGTACTGGCATTTAGTTGTTGGTGGTTTTGCCTTTGGTATGATGTTTATGGCAACGGATCCCGTTTCAGCTTCTTTCACCAATACAGGTAAATACTGGTTTGGTGCTTTAGTTGGTGTCATGGTTGTGTTAGTTCGTGTTGTAAACCCTGCATTCCCTGAAGGCATGATGTTAGCTATTTTATTTGCTAACTTGTTCGCGCCATTGTTTGACTACTTTGTAGTGCAAGGCAACATCAAACGGAGGCTTGCTCGTAATGTCTAATTCCGATACAAAAAAGAAAGAAACATTTGGCTCAACGCTAGTGTTTGTATTTATTATTTGTTTAGTGTGTGCTGCATTGGTATCTATCTCTGCGGTTGGTTTGAAACCATTACAACAAGCTAACAAATTGCTTGATAAGCAAACAAAAATTCTTGAAGCTTCTGGTCTGCTTGAAAAAGCGGGTTCAGACATTGTTGGCACTTATGCTAAATTTGTTGAAGCGAAAATGATTGACCTAAAAACGGGTAAAATCATTGAAGGTGATACAGACATATTTGACGAGCGTTCAGATGCTCGTGATGTTAGCAAAAGTACTAAACCTGAAAATGATATAGCGGGTCTTAGTCGCCGCGCCGATCGTGCTGTAATTTATCTTGTTAAAAACGACCAACAACAATTAGATACTATTGTATTACCGATTGTAGGCTCAGGTTTATGGGATTTAATGTACGGCTTTATTGGTTTGGCACCAGATTTAAATACCGTTCGTAGTGTTGTTTACTCGGATCTTAAGGAAACTCCAGGATTGGGGGCAGAAGTACTTAATCCTAAGTGGAAAGCCTTATGGCCAGGTAAAAAAATGTATAACGAACAAGGTGAAGCCGCTATTCACTTAGTTAAAGGCGGCGCTAAACCAGGTGATGTTAATGGTGTTGATGCGTTGTCAGGTGCCACATTAACCAGTAATGGTGTTACTCGAACTTTACAATTTTGGTTAGGTGACGAAGGCTATGGTCCGTTCGTTACTAGGTTCAAAGAGGGAGGGCTTAACTAATGTCTTCAGATAATAAAAAAGTTCTATTTGGACCTGTTGTAGATAACAATCCAATTGCACTACAAGTATTAGGGGTATGTTCTGCATTGGCCGTAACTAGCTCTATGGCAAATGCTTTAGTTATGACTGTTGCAGTAATGTTAGTAACTGCATTTTCAAACTTGTTTATCTCAATTATTCGTAATCAAATACCATCAAGTGTGCGTATTATTGTACAAATGGCAATTATAGCCTCGCTTGTAATCGTGGTTGACCAAGTTTTGAAAGCTTTTTCGTATCAATTATCGAAAGAGTTATCAGTTTACATTGGTTTGATCATTACCAACTGTATCGTTATGGGGCGTGCTGAAGCTTTTGCTATGAAAGAAAAGCCTGGTGTGAGCTTTTTAGATGGTATTGGTAATGGTTTAGGCTATGGTGCTGTTTTGATGATTGTTGCTTTCTTCCGTGAGTTATTAGGTTTTGGTACGCTTTTTGGCATCGAAATTTTACAATTAACGCAAAACGGTGGTTGGTATCAAGGTAACGGCTTATTAGTATTACCTTTTAGTTCATTCTTCATTATTGGTTTAACCATCTGGGCAATTCGCCAATGGAAACCAGAACAAGTTGAGAAGGATTGATCATGGAACATTATTTAAGTATTTTTGTTAAAACCATTTTCATTGAGAATATGGCATTAAGCTTTTTCTTAGGTATGTGTACCTTTTTAGCTGTGTCTAAAAAGGTTAGTACCGCTATTGGCTTAGGTGTTGCCGTTGTGGTGGTATTAGGTTTAGCTGTTCCTGCTAACCAAATTATATACCAAGCTATTTTGGCGCCAGGTGCGTTAGATTCAGTGATGGGTATAACTGACCCGAAAGAGTCGATTGATTTAAGCTTTTTATCTTTTATTACCTTTATTGGTGTGATTGCCGCTTTAGTACAAATTTTGGAAATGATTTTAGATAAATATTTCCCTGCTTTGTACCAAGCACTTGGTATTTTCTTACCTTTAATTACGGTTAACTGTGCAATTTTTGGTGCGGTTTCATTTATGGTTGCTAAAAACCTTAACCTTGGTGAAAGTGTTGTTTACGGCATTGGCTCAGGTGTAGGTTGGATGTTAGCGATTGTATTGATGGCGGGTATTCGTGAGAAAATGAAATATTCTGACGTACCTAATGGCCTTAAAGGTTTAGGCATTACATTTATCACAGCTGGATTGATGGCCTTCGGGTTTCTATCTTTCGGTGGTATTTCACTGTAACGATTTAGATAAATAAATAAGGAAGGTCGATGGAAATTATTCTCGGCGTATCGATGTTCACAGCGATAGTGCTTGCCTTAGTATTAGTAATTTTATTTGCTAAATCTAAGTTAGTATCAAGCGGTGACGTAACGATTAGTATAAATGGCGATCCAGACAAGTCAGTAACAACTGCTGCGGGTGGCAAATTATTAGGTGCGTTAGCTGATAAAGGTATTTTTATACCTTCAGCTTGTGGTGGCGGTGGTACTTGTGGCCAATGTCGTGTACATGTACATTCAGGTGGTGGTGATATATTACCAACTGAAGAAGGGCATATTACTAAACGTGAAGCAAAAGAAGGTTGTCGTCTTTCATGTCAGGTTGCTGTTAAGCAAGACATGGAAATTGAAGTAGAAGACGAAATTTTTGGTGTTCAACAATGGGAATGTGAAGTTATCTCTAACGATAACAAAGCAACGTTCATTAAAGAGCTAAAACTTAAAATTCCTAATGGTGAATCAGTACCATTTAAAGCGGGTGGTTATATCCAAATTGAAGCACCTGCTTATCATGTTAAATACAGCGATTTTGATATCGATGAACAATACCGTGGTGACTGGGAACATTTTGGTTTCTTCGACGTAGAGTCAAAAGTAGATGAGCCAACTTTGCGTGCTTATTCAATGGCAAACTATCCTGAAGAGGAAGGCATTATTATGCTGAATGTGCGTATTGCTACGCCGCCTCCAGGAAAATTACATTTGCCAGCGGGTAAGATGTCATCATTTATCTTTAGCTTAAAGCCTGGTGATAAAGTAACTATTTCTGGTCCGTTTGGTGAATTCTTTGCCAAAGAGACTGATGCAGAAATGGTATTTATTGGTGGTGGTGCTGGTATGGCGCCAATGCGCTCACACATTTTTGACCAACTTAAACGTCTTAAATCAAAACGTAAAATGAGTTTCTGGTACGGCGCACGTTCATTACGTGAAATGTTCTACGAAGATGATTATAATGGTTTAGCGGCTGATAATGATAACTTTGAATGGCATGTGGCGTTGAGTGATCCTCAACCAGAAGATAACTGGGATGGTATGACTGGTTTTATTCACAACGTTCTTTATGAAAACTACTTGAAAGATCATGAAGCGCCAGAAGATTGTGAATACTACATGTGTGGGCCACCAATGATGAATGCTGCGGTTATTCACATGTTGAAAGATCTTGGTGTAGAAGACGATAATATTCTATTGGATGACTTCGGCGGTTAATTAGGCATAATTTTTTGCTATTTCGCCCTATAGCTGCATCGAAGGTGCTCATTGACTAGCGTCAACTCTGCGCCTTCTTTTTGCTCTAGAACGAACTATCTGCAAATTCAGCTAATTAAAAATCTATATAAAGACGACCTAGGTCGTCTTTATTATTTAACAAATGAAATTAAAACTAGTTTTATTCGTTAAATAATAAATTTGGAAAACTCAAATGAATAAAATCAAACAAATACTTATAGTGTTGTTAGCTGTCAGTATATCGGCTTGCTTTCCTAGTAATAATTCAGGAAAAACAGAAGTACACCTGCAAGGTCGTACAATGGGGACTACTTATAATATTAAGGTGGTTTCGACACCTGAAGAAGTAGAAGCGCTGCAATTGCATTCACAAATTGATGCTCGACTAAAACAAGTCAATCAAGTCATGTCAACTTACATACCTGATTCAGAAATATCACGTTTTAATAAGTCTACGTCTCTTGAACCCGTCGAAGTGTCTGACGGTTTTGCTCGTGTTTTAAGTGAATCTATTCGTTTAGGTGAACTAAGTGATGGTAAACTAGATATTACCGTTGGACCATTAGTTAATCTTTGGGGGTTTGGTCCCGATTTACGTCCTGAAACTGCGCCAAGTGATGAATTGATAGCGAGTACTCGCGCTCGCGTTGGATTAAAAAGACTTCATTTAAACGGTACTCAATTGTCTAAGGATATTCCTAACCTGTATATTGATTTATCGACTACTGCTAAAGGCTATGGTGTTGATGTTGTGGCGGAATTGATTGAAGCCAATGGTATTACTAACTATTTGGTAGAAATAGGTGGTGAGATGCGTTTAAGAGGATTTAAGCATACTGGTGAACTTTGGGCTATCGCTATTGAGAAACCTATTTTTGATCCTTCAGGTGAACATAGGGCAGTTCAACAGGTTATTATTCCTAAAGATAATGCAGTTGCTACATCAGGCGATTACCGAAATTATTTTGAAAGTAATGGGCAGCGTTTTTCACATATTATTGATCCCGTCACAGGTAAACCTATAAACCATAACCTAGTATCAGTTACTGTGATAGCACCATCGTCAATGACAGCAGATGGTTTGTCGACAACTTTAATGGTGATGGGAGCAGAGGAAGGTTTAGCCTTTGCCATTAAAAATGATTTAGCGGCATTGTTTGTTTCTAAATCTGAAAATGGCTTTACTGAGCAATTTACGGTAAAATTTAAACAATATTTGAAATAATTGTCACTTAATTTCAATCTAACAATTTCACGAATTATTTATAGGCGTGTATATATTATGATGATTTTTTTAATCACTTTTGGTTTTTTCCTGGTCGTTGGCGCAGCGATGGCAGTTGGTTATATCTTTCAAAAGAAAACCTTAGCAGGAAGCTGTGGTGGCTTAGCTAGCGTTGGTATTGAAAAAGAATGTAATTGCGATAATCCGTGTGAAAAACGACAAGAGCGCGAGCGTATAGCAGAGTTAAATACTAATAAAGAACAACAGAACTTTCAAAATAGAATAGAAGTTGAAAACTTGTAGTGATGTCGAGCAATTGTTGAAGTGAATAGCTAAGATTTAAATAGGAAGGGTGGTAACTTACATTTGACTCAATTCCGTTATTGAAGCAGCAGAAGCGTTAGCGCTTTCTTTTGAATACCCGCCAGCCCCAAGAAAAACAGCAGGAATCTTTAACTCTTTCAACCGTGAAAGAGTTAAAAGCTCCCTTTTTACTACATCATCTATAGTTAAATTCATACCACCCAACTTATCAGTTTTAAGTACATCGGTTCCTGCGACTATAAATGCTATTTTATAATTTTCAGTTAATTTATTTAATGCTTTTTGATAAGAGGATAAATATTGTTCTGACATTACACCTGAAGGCAAGGGGACTGGAAAGTTTATTCGCCTAAGGGTTGAATGAGTTAATGGGTAGATTGATTCATTGTAAACATCAAGTATTTTTATTTTATCATTATCCATAAACGTTCTAGCGTTGCCATTGCCATGATGGGCATCTGTATCAATAATTAATACATTATCTTCTGACGATAACTCACCTGATTTTATTAATTCTTGGTATGTTATACCTATATCATTATATATACAGAAACCTTCCATACTGTGTTGACTTGCATGGTGATAACCACCTGCAAGGTTCCAACAATATTCACCTGTGATTGCTAGTCTTGCTGCTTTTAAAGTCGCATTAACCCCGCACCTCATAGGTAAAAGGACTTTTTTATCTAAATAGTTAAAATTAACAAATGGTATATTTGGAACTTCTAACGCTCTCATAACTGGTACTTTTTCAACTATGAGCATCCGAACAAGTTCATTTGTAAATTCATTGATTATATCCATAGATATGGGTGGTATAGATGAATGTATTTCTAAATTTTTATTTGAATTTATAAAATTAAATATTTTTTTAAATTTAAGTCCATCAAACGGGTGTAAGTAGTTCAAAACACCTAAGTCAATATTAAATTTATCATCATAAAACACATGTATCATACTAACTCTCTCGCATATCTTAATACCTGCTCTGGAGTCCAAATACCATATCCTATAACTGAACCTAATTTACCATATTCTTTAGCTCTTGGAGTAAAACTTGGTTTAGTGGCTCCTGCTTGTAAACATTGGGCTACTATATGAGAACAATTATTTCGTGCTACTTGATATCTAGGAGTGGAGATTTGAAGATCTTTTATAAAATTTAGAATCACTTTTTCATCTAAATTATTAACTATAATCGTTATTGGTTGTCGGTTTCCTTCGTTATAAATATCATCTTCAAGACTTGTCATAAAAGATCCTGGTTGGCTTCTTTTAATTTTTAAATCTTTTTTTACAGCATTTCCTTCAGGCCAAAAACTAATATAAGTTGTGCCTATTGTTAACGAAGCATGACCAATATGAGTCTCATTTTTTGTCCATACATGTATTCTTACCATTTTATCGTCCTTAATATTTTTTAAATTATTTGTAACTTTTACAATTTAAGCCATTCCCTTGATCAACAGTTAATGAACATATAATCAGCTTCATTAGTGCTTTCATCAAGTACATTATGACTATATTATTATTTTTTTCAATACTCTTGCCTTTTTATCGATTAGCGTTAAATTAAGCCATGAAAAAGTTAACTTATAAAGTTATTAATTTTAGCTATTATCCCAGTCGAATCTAGTCCTAACTCCTGATGAACCTCTTCTTGCGTACCATGTTTAACAAAGTGATCAGGAATGCCTATATTTAGGATTCTAATCGCTTCACCTTGCGATAGAATATATTCATTGATAGCAGAGCCAGCACCGCCTGCGATGGCATTGTCTTCAATGGTTACAATAACGTCATGGGTTTGATGAAGTTCATTAATAAGCTGTACATCAAGTGGTTTAACAAAGCGCATATCAACCAGTGTTGCACCAAGTGCTACAGCAGCTTTGTGTGCTTCTGCCAACATAGTGCCAAAGCTTAAAATAGCTATTTTATTCTGCTCAGCTTGAGTTTTATTAATTATTCTACCTTTACCTATTTCAATAACCTCATCAACCGTTGGCAAGGTTTCACCCGTACCATTTCCTCGCGGATAACGTACTACCGTTGGGGTGCTTGCTTTGTGCCCAGTATTAAGCATTAATTGGCATTCACGCTCATTGGCGGGTGCCATAATTGTTAGGTTTGGAATACAGCGTAAAAAGCTTAAATCGAATAATCCTTGATGTGTTGCGCCATCAGCACCGACAACGCCAGCTCTGTCTACTGCAAACATCACAGGCAAGTTTTGAATAGCAACATCATGAATTAATTGATCATAACCACGTTGCAGAAAGCTTGAATAAATAGCGACAACAGGATGTTGACCACCAATAGCTAAACCAGCAGCATAAGTTACCGCATGCTGCTCAGCTATGGCAACATCATAATATTGATCAGGAAAACGTTGGCTAAACTCAACCATACCAGAGCCTTCTCGCATGGCGGGTGTAATAGCGACGAGTTTCTTGTCAACCTCAGCCGTTTTACATAACCAATCACCAAAAATTTGCGAGTAAGTTGGTAAAGAAGCTTTTGCTTTAGGTAAGTTATCATCACTAGGATTAAATTTGGGTACAGCATGATATTTAATGGGATCTTGTTCGGCTGCTTGGTAACCCTTACCTTTCTTGGTGGCTATATGCAGAAGCTGTGGTCCTTTTAAGCCTCGCATGTTTTTTATTGTATCAACGAGCCCATTAACATCATGACCATCAATAGGGCCAATATAATTGAAACCTAGCTCTTCAAAAAATGTACTAGGCACAACCATGCCTTTTAAATGTTCTTCTGCACGGCTTGCTAATTCTTTGATAGGAGGAATATTGTTCAGTAAACGTTTACCGCTTTCTCTAATTCCCGTATACAGGCTACCTGAAAGCATTCTGGCAAAGTGATTGTTTAATGCGCCCACATTTTCTGATATAGACATCTCATTATCGTTCAAAATAATTAGCATGTCTTTTTTAATATCACCTGCGTGATTAAGCGCTTCAAAAGCCATGCCCGCTGTCATTGCCCCATCACCAATAACGGCGACTGTTTTTCTATTTAGCCCTTCTTTTTCTGCTGCTACTGATAAACCAAGCGCAGCAGAAATGGAAGTACTTGAATGGCCTACACTTAACGTATCGTATTCGCTTTCTTCACGCCAAGGAAAAGGATGTAAACCATCTTTTTGTCTTATAGTATGAAGTTGATCACGGCGTCCTGTTAAAATTTTATGGGGATAAGCTTGATGACCCACATCCCATATTAGATGATCAAAAGGTGTGTTATATACGTAATGCAAAGCAACGGTTAGCTCTATAGTACCAAGACCCGAAGCAAAGTGACCACTACTCTTACTGACTGAATTTAATAAAAACCTGCGTAACTCATTACTGACTCGCGGCAACTGATCTTGTGGGATGTTACGCAAGTCTTTAGGCGAATTAATTTGGGCAAGCAATGGGTAGTCAGCAAGATTTGTCATAGTTTTTCTATAGTTAAATTATGTGTTAACTGATTTATTATTTTAATACTTTTATTTAATAGCTACGTTTAACAATGAATGTAGCAAAATCAGCTAAGGATTGTGTATTGTAAGGCAAACTCGCCAAAGCTTGAAGTGCTTGTTGAAATAAGTTTTCAGCTTTTTGCTGTGCTCCTTGTAAACCAAGCAGTGCAGGGTAAGTGCTTTTATTGGAGGCAAGATCAGAACCCGTGGGCTTTCCGAGTTGCTCTTGGGTTGATGTTATATCAATAATATCATCTTGAACTTGATAAGCTAATCCAATAAGTTGGGCGTACTGTTTAAATGCTTGCTTCTCTTGTGTTGAAATATGTGGGGCACACTCAGTAGCCATTAGTACTGAAGCCTCAAGTAATGCACCTGTTTTCAATGAATGCAAGGTTTCTAGTTGTTCTAAATTAATTTGTTCATCTGTTGCGGCTAAATCTAACGCTTGTCCACCACACATGCCTTGGTAACCAGCGGCAGAAACGAGTTGTTGAATTAATTTAAGCTGCTTAGGCTTTATTGCCTCAGAAAAATTATGGTTGGCTAGAATATCAAATGCAAGCGTTTGTAAACTATCACCAGCAAGAATGGCTGTGGCTTCATCAAACGCCTTATGACAGGTTGGTTTTCCACGTCTTAAATCATCATCGTCCATGGCGGGTAAGTCATCATGTAATAGCGAGTAAGCATGTATACATTCTATAGCCCCAGCTATACCATCAAGATCATGTAAGCTAACACCGAGTGCTTCGCCTGTTATATAGGCTAAATAAGGACGAATACGTTTACCACCAATTAATAGTCCGTAACTCATCGCTTGATGGAGTCTTTTATCATTGATAGGTAGTTGCTCAAGTTGCTGTGCTAAAAATTGGTTAATACGTTCCTGTAAAAGCTCATGGTTAGTTAATATACTCACGAACGTTCACCTGAAGAAATACTATTTTCAGGTAAATCGAATTCTTGAAGCTGCTGCTCACCATTTTTCTCAAGCAGTATTTTTACTTTTTGTTCCGCAGATTGAAGTTTGTTTTGACTTAATTTACTTAAGGTTAAACCTTTTTCAAATAATGCCATAGACTCTTCTAAATCTAGGTCGCCATGCTCTAAATTTTGAACAATACTATCTAACTCATTAAGAGACTCTTCAAAACTCAAATTTTCTAATTTCTTTTTCGCCATTTTTGACCTTCTTTTTAAACAACAGCTTGCTTATACCAAGTTGATTAAGTTCTTTCCCACTTAGCGAGAATTAAAAGGCTTAGAGGCAAGGCATTGATTGAAGAGAATGGTCATTCCCTTGTCAAAATCAATAACGCTGCATATAAGCCTTTACTTTTTATTAGGTACTCGCCCTTTGGGAGCTCACTAGCAAACTGATAACATCAGAAAATTGAAGAAATATAGAATAACTATGTTTACTCAATTTTCCTTGTTCTAAGCTCGCTAATGAAGCTCTGAGTTGGGAAGAAATTTAATCAAATTGGTATTATACACTAGACTCTTTAAACACTAGGCGCAAACTTACCATTAGCTATGTGCAATGGTCAACGTAGCTTGATGCTAATTTTAGTTAATATTATTCTAAATCAGGTATTAAGTTATTGACTATATGGACGATAATAAACATATAACGCGATAAGTAATGGCGAATAGTTTTCTCATAATGTACTATTATTTTATTAGTACATTATGAGTTTTGCAGTTTTAGGAGAGTTTTGTGGATTTAGCAACCTTAATTGGTATCCTTGGTGCCATTTGTTTACTCGTGATGGCGATGGTGTTGTCAGGCGACATTATGATGTTTGCGGATACACAGTCCGTTTTAATTGTTTTTGGTGGGTCTATTTTTATTGTTTTATCCAATTACAGTTTAGGGCAATTCTTCGGAATTGGTAAAATAGTAGCTAAAGCATTTATGTTTAAGTTAGAAAAGCCTGAAGATTTAATTGAGAAAGCAGTAGACATGGCTGATGCGGCACGTAAAGGTGGTTTTTTAGCACTTGAAGAAGCTGAAATAACAAATCCTTTTATGCAAAAAGGTATCGACATGCTCGTTGATGGCCATGATGCCGATGTGGTTAGAGCTACCTTGCAAAAAGATATAAACCTCACTACCGAACGTCATGAATCAGGCTCAAATATGTTGATGGCCCTAGCCGATGTTGCCCCCGCAATGGGAATGATAGGTACCTTAATTGGATTAGTTGCTATGTTATCAAACATGGATGACCCTAAATCAATTGGTCCAGCCATGGCAGTTGCGTTGTTAACAACGCTTTATGGTGCTTTTTTAGCAAACGTTATCGCTATTCCCCTTGCGTCTAAATTAAAATTGCGCATGGCGGAAGAAAAAATGAATCAAGAATTAGTGCTTGATGCGGTATTAGGTATTCAAGATGGTCAAAACCCGCGTGTCATTGAAGGATTATTGAAAAATTATTTAGCTGAAGGTAAACGTAAGGCCGGAACTGCTGATGACGAATAGCGCTGAATTAATCTACGGGAGGTTGTATGGCTGAACAAGAATGTAAATGCCCACCCCCAGGACTACCGGCATGGATGGGAACTTTCGCTGATCTCATGTCATTATTGATGTGTTTCTTTGTTTTGCTACTGTCTTTTTCTGAAATGGACGTGATGAAGTTTAAGCAAATAGCAGGCTCTATGAAGTTTGCGTTTGGTGTTCAAAATAAAATAGAAGTAAAAGACATCCCCAAAGGCACAAGTATTATTGCGCAGGAATTTAGGCCCGGAAAACCTGATCCAACGCCTATCGAGCTGTTACAGCAACAAACCATGGAAATGACCCAACAAATGTTGGAATTTCAAGCAGGTGAAGAAACTTCTGCTGGTGGACGTCAAGAGCAGCGTGGGGAAGAACGTGGCGGTAACGCACAAAATACTGAAGACTCATTATCTGCACAGGCTTTGCGACAAGCGCAAGAGCAAATGGAAAAAGCAGCACAAGAGCAAGTGAATGATTTAGTGAAAAAAGTGGCTGAACAGCTTGAACAACAAATTTTAGATGGTGCCATTGAAGTTGAGTCATTAGGACAGCAAATTATTATTAGAATTCGAGAAAATGGTTCATTTCCTTCCGGATCTGCATTTTTACAACCTAAGTTCAAACCTATTATCAGGCAAATTGGTGAGTTACTCAATACTATGCCAGGCGAAGTGATGATTTCAGGGAATACAGATAACCGTGGCGTTGATTCAGAGTTATTTGATTCAAATTGGGATTTATCAAGTAAGCGAGCCGTTGCTATTGCACATGAAATGATTAAAGTACCAGGTTTTGATCAAACACGTTTAATTGTGGCTGGACATGCAGACACCCGACCACTAGTACCCAATACTAATGCGTTAAATCGTCGACGAAACCGCCGTGTTGAAATTTCAATTAATCAAGGTAAAGCGAAAGAAAGTGAGCCAATTCAAATAACACAATAATGCAATGTTAGCGACAAGATAGTTAGCTTTGATGTTGTAAGATAGTTAAAATATCAAGTTGATTTTTTTAATTATTGAGTTGATTCACTTAATTAAAGATTACCTTCGCCATGCTGTGTATCATAGGTGAATATTACAAATGATGCTCTTATTGTTTTATTTGTTAAAACAATAAGAGCATTTATAGCCATAAAGATACTGCGGCACAGCCCTTAAAATAATCCTCCTAGTTGGTATAGCTTTTGCTAATTCTTAATTAGCGTCAAAAATTTATCATTAAGAGCAAGCTGTATCCAATGCAATTAACCACCTATTTTAATCAAATTAATAAGAAAAACTTATCCCAAATATCGGGGCTTGGTACACCGCTATTAGTTATGGCTGCTTTAGGTATGGTTATTTTACCAATGCCAGCGTGGCTGCTTGATGTACTTTTTTCTTTTAATATCGCTTTATCATTAGTAGTGCTATTAATTACGGTTTATACCCTGAAACCACTAGAGTTTGGTTCATTCCCTTCGGTTATTCTTATCGCAACTATTCTGCGATTAGCACTAAATGTAGCGAGTACCCGGGTTGTTTTACTTGAAGGTCATGATGGCACTGATGCGGCAGGTAAAGTGATTGAGGCTTTTGGCTCAGTAGTTATTGGCGGTAACTATGCTGTTGGTTTAGTGGTTTTTTTGATTCTTATTATTATCAATTTTGTTGTAGTTACTAAAGGGGCAGGGCGTATTGCTGAAGTAACAGCACGTTTCACGCTAGATGCTATGCCTGGCAAACAAATGGCAATAGATGCTGATTTAAATGCGGGTTTTATTAACGCTGAACAAGCAAGAGAACGCCGTATTGAAGTAACAAGTGAAGCTGATTTTTATGGTTCTATGGATGGTGCCAGTAAATTTGTTAAAGGTGATGCGATTGCCGGTATTTTGATTTTATTCATTAATATCATTGGTGGCTTAGTTATTGGCATGGTACAGCACGAACTTAGCTTTGATAGTGCGGTTGAAATTTATACATTACTTACTATTGGTGACGGTTTAGTGGCGCAAATACCAGGTTTATTATTATCTGTTGCCACAGCCATTGTTGTTACACGTCAAAATACCTCTCAAGATATGGGAGATCAGGTAAGTAGCCAGTTAGGGCAAGCAAAATCACTTTATATTGCAGCTGGGGTTATGTTTGTCATGGGGGTTATACCAGGCATGCCTCATTTTGCTTTTTTACTGTTTGCAGTCGGTATTGGTGCCATGGCTTATCTAGGTAGCAGACATAAAATTACCAAGGCGATCGAGCTAGAAAAAATAGCAGAAGAAGAGCAAGTGCAAACGCAGCAAAAAGAAGAAGAAGTTAAGGAATTGAATTGGGATGATGTGCATCATGTAGATGTTATTGGTTTAGAAATTGGCTATCGTTTGATTCCTTTAGTTGATAAAGCGCAAGGTGGAGAATTACTTAGCAGAATCAAAGGTGTACGTAAGAAATTGTCGCAAGAGTTTGGTTTTTTAGTGCCGCCAGTACACATTCGGGACAACTTAGACTTAGACCCTAATAGTTATCAAATATCTTTAATGGGTGTCACAATTGGTAAAGCAGAAATACGCCATGATCAAGCATTAGCGATTAACCCAGGACAAGTGTTTGGTAAACTTGAAGGGGTTGTCACAAAAGATCCCGCTTTTGGTTTAGATGCGGTTTGGATTAACCAAAATCAACGCGAGCAAGCACAAACATTAGGTTATACCGTGGTTGACTCAGCAACTGTATTAGCAACCCATTTAAGCCAAATATTAACGAATAATGCTTCTCAATTGTTAGGACATGAAGAAGTACAAAACTTGTTGGATATGCTAGCGAAAACGTATCCTAAACTTGTTGAAGGTTTTATTCCAGATACACTTTCGTTGGGTACTGTTGTTAAAGTACTACAAAGTTTAATGAATGAAGGTGTGGCTGTTCGTGATATGCGTTCGATTATTCAAACCTTGGTTGAGTATGGCCCTAAAAGCCAAGATGCTGAAGTACTAACGGCGGCAGTGAGAATTAGCTTACGAAAATTTATTATTCAAGATCTTGTTGGCCCAGCCCATGAAGTACCTGTCATAACCTTGGCGCCTGAGTTGGAACAGATGTTGCACCAGTCTATGCAAATGGCAGGAGATGATGGCGCAGGTATTGAACCCGGATTAGCAGAACGGTTGCAGAAATCTTTAACAGAGGGTGCTCAACAGCAGGAATTGGCAGGCGATACACCAATATTGTTAACTTCTGGAATTCTACGATCAGTGCTGGCTAAATTTGTAAAATACACTATACCAAGTTTAAGGGTTATTTCTTATCAAGAAATACCTGATGACAAGCAAATTAAAATTGTTAGTGCCATTGGACAATAAATTAGGGTCTGTTGAACTTTGCTGTCCTACGGATCCGTTTAAATGCTTCTTGCTCTTTGTTGCAAGGAATTTACATAGAAAAACTATGCTACATTCCTAGCGCCGCGATCAAAAAGCATTTAATTCGAACAAAATTTAAACATGAAAGGTCAACAGACCCTAAAGTAACGAGAAAAATAGTGCGAGTAATGAAATTGCCGAAATTCGGTCGGTTATTTCACAAGTCGACACTTGAAAATTGCACTAAATGAGGAGTTCACTGTGAAAATAAGACGTTTTGTAGGCAAAGATATGCGTAGCGCATTAGCCCAAATAAAAGAAGAATTAGGTGTAGATGCAGTTATTATGTCTAATAAAAAAATTCCTGAAGGCGTCGAGTTAATGGCAGCGGTTGATTATAATCAAGTAACACCGCAAGAAACTTCTCATACAAGTAGTACGCACAGTCAAGATGAGCAGAATAGTCGTGAAGTATCAAATGATACGGTTAGTCTTACTCAATCATCACCACTATCAACTGAGGTAGGGGCATCAGAGACCAAATCAAATACTGCAACAAACACACAAATGCCTGTAGATAGCCTATCTGCATTATTAAATAGACAGGTTCAGCACCAACCAAAAATAAATGAGGCAGTAAACAATACTAATAACACATTACCAATCAGCACCGAACATATTAATTTAGGGGCAGAACCTCAAATACCTAGCCAAGATGAAAACATTGAAGATCAACTACGTAGCTTTACCGAGCGATTACGCCACTCTAAGCCTGACGGTACTATTCTTTCGCCAGAAGCCGTTAATACACAAAGTAATGGACAAGATGAAAATCATATTTCTTTAGAAGCTGAGCATATGGCAAGCAAAATACAAACAAAGCAGTCTACGGAGCAACAGGCAGATCAAAATGGCTATGCTACCCAAGAAAATTTTGATAAAATGCAGCAAGAAATGGCCTCTATTAGAAAGTTATTAGAGCATCAAGTATCGGGTTTGATGTGGCAAGAGATGGCCCAAAAAGAACCACAGAGAGCGGTCTTAGTTAATCGCCTTTTAGGTTTAGGTTTAAATGACCAAATTGCCGATCAAATAGCGGGTTATGTACCTAGTCAATATAATGACACCGAAGCGTGGCAACAGGCAACCAAGCTAATTGGTGAGCAACTTAATACAACTCAAAACGATATTATTCATCGTGGTGGTGTTGTTGCGTTAGTTGGTCCTACAGGTGTAGGAAAAACAACAACTATTGCTAAACTTGCCGCACGTTTTGCACAAGTACATGGTCATGAGCATGTTGCACTGATTTCAACAGATACATACCGAATAGCGGGTTTTGAACAACTTGCAACCTATGGAAAAATTATTGGTTGCCAAGTAAAGTTGGCAAAAGACAGCCAAGCATTAGATTTATTACTTGAACAGTTTTCTAACAAGAAATTAATTCTAATCGATACGGCAGGTATGGGACAAAGAGATATTCGTTTAGCTGAAAATTTAGCTAACCTAGTAGCTAATACTCGCGTTAGAATAAGAAATTATTTAGTGCTTGCGGCCAACAGCCAACAACAGGTTATGCAAGAAAATGTAGATAGGTTTAAAAAAGTACCATTGTCGGGTTGTATTTATACTAAACTTGATGAAAGCGTAAGTATTGGTGAAATAATCACTACTTCAATTCAAAATGGCTTGCCAATAGGTTATCTTACGGATGGGCAGAGAGTCCCAGAAGATATTAAAGTTGCAAATGTTGAAAAATTAGTTACGCTTGCCGATAAAATGGCAGCAAAAAACAATGTAGCTTATGCTCAACGAACAGTTAGGCCGATGCCAAGAACGCATGCCGTTGCTGTATAGCAGCGTTTTAATTGACGTATTTTAGTGAACTATGCATTAACTACTAGCAATAACATAAGAGAAATATAAGAAGTAATAAATGTCAGATCAAGCGAGCGGCTTAAGAAAAATGCAGGACTTAAAAAAAGTTAAAGTAGTAGCAGTTTCAGGTGGTAAAGGGGGGGTTGGTAAAACCAACGTCTCATTAAACACAGCTGTTGCTCTTGGTCAACAAGGTAAACGAGTATTAGTATTAGATGCCGATTTGGGGTTAGCTAATGTTGATGTTATGTTAGGCTTACGAGTACAACGTAATCTTTCCCATGTGTTATCAGGTGAATGTGAACTAGATGATATTATTATCACTGGCCCTAGTAACATAAAAATTATTCCAGCGACTTCTGGATCTCAATCTATGGTTGATCTAACCCATGCAGAACATGCAGGGTTAATACGTGCTTTTAGCGAAATGAAAACTCAGTTTGATGTACTCATTGTTGATACGGCGGCTGGTATCTCTGATATGGTTTTGAGCTTCACTCGCGCAGCACAAGATGTCATGTTAGTTGTATGTGATGAACCTACCTCGATTACCGATTGCTATGCACTAATGAAATTACTTAGTCGAGATCACAATGTTTTCAAATTTAAAGTGGTTGCCAATATGGTGCGCAGTCCTAAAGAAGGGCAACAATTATTTGCAAAATTGACAAAAGTTACGGATAGGTTTTTAGATGTGGCACTTGAATTAGTTGCCGTGATCCCTTTTGATGAAAATATTCGAAAATCAGTGCGCAAGCAGCAAGTGATTGTTGAAGCCTTTCCAGACTCCCCAGCAGCCATTGCATTTAAGGATTTGGCTAAAAATCTTAGTCGTTGGCCAGTACCGCATCAAGCATCAGGTCACTTGGAATTTTTTATTGAACAATTACTCGATTACTAACTTTTAATTAATATCACTCGTTTGTTGAACATTAAAGACCCAACAAGCATTTTAAAATAATTTTGGTGGGAATAGTAAAAAGTGGTAAAAACTAATGCCTATATCAACCCAATTGACAAAACAGTGTTACTTGAACAATATACTGTATTGGTTAAACGAATAGCCTATCACTTGCTAGCACGTTTGCCTGCGAGTGTCATGGTTGATGATTTAATTCAATCGGGTATGATCGGCTTATTTGAAGCAGCGAATAATTTCGACAACACCAAAGGTGCTAGTTTCGAAACGTTTGCAGGTATTCGCATTCGCGGAGCGATGCTTGATGAAATGCGCCGTGGAGATTGGACTCCTAGGTCAGTGCATAAAAATAGCCGTATGGTTACGGAAGCTATTAAGCAACTAGAAGCCAGTTTAGGGCGGGATGTAACAGATATAGAAGTTGCTGAAAAGCTTGAAATTTCATTAAATGAGTATCATCATATATTAAGTGAAGTGAGTACTGGTAAAATACTTGGTATTGATGATTTAGGCGTGAATGAAGATGCACTGATGCTTGACAGTACGTGCCAAAGTGATGACCCATATCAAAGTATTGAGCACAAAGCCTTTAAAAAAGGTTTAAGTGAGTGTATTAGTACTTTACCAGAACGTGAAGCTCTAGTACTGTCTCTATATTACGATGAAGAATTGAATTTACGTGAAATTGGACAAATACTGGATGTGAGTGAATCGCGCGTCAGCCAAATTCATAGTCAAGCAATGCACAGGTTAAAAGCTCGTATGCAATCTTGGCAAAGTTAAGTACAATAATAATTATGTTAACCTTTAGAAATATGAATGTTTAGCCGGAGGGTGTCTTGGATAAAAATATGAAAGTGCTTGTTGTTGATGATTTTTCAACTATGAGACGAATAGTGAAAAATTTGTTACGTGATTTAGGCTTTACAAACATTCAAGAAGCGGATGACGGTAGTACAGCTTTACCTATGCTTCAGAATGGCGATTTTGATTTTGTTGTCACTGATTGGAACATGCCGGGAATGCAAGGTATTGACTTGTTAAAAGCTATTCGCGCAGATGCAAATTTAGCTCACATCCCCGTATTATTAATTACAGCTGAAGCAAAGAAAGAGCAAATAGTAATGGCAGCTCAAGCAGGTGTAAATGGTTATATTGTTAAACCATTTACTGCTGCTACCTTAAAAACGAAATTAGATAAAATCTTCGAACGTTTAGGTTAGTTTTTATTTAGGTGGGCTGCTTACAGTCCACAAAAAACATTTGTTAGTGCTTTGATTAAGTGTTGAGGATATTGCATGAATATGGCAATGGTGGGACGAATTTCATTAGAACAGGCTAGGTCTCTAGTTGAATTTTTAGAAAATGATCAGCAAGAAAAAGCCGATGAGCTTATTTCTAAGATTCAAAATCCAATTAATTCTGATTTATTTGCTGAAATCGGTAAATTAACTCGTCAACTGCATGACTCTTTAACAAATTTCAACATTGATTCACGATTAAGTGATTTAGCAACAGCGGATATTCCTGATGCAAAAGAACGTTTAAATTATGTTATTACCAGCACCGAAGAAGCCGCAAACAAAACAATGGATGCAGTAGAATCTATTTTTCCAGTGCTTGATAACATTGCTGATCAAGTCCGTGCTGTTAACCCCGCATGGACTAAATTAATGAATAATGAGATTGAGCTTAAAGAGTTTAAAGCATTATGTGTGGATCTTGATTGTTTATTAGCGACAACAGGCAAAGAAACCACGCATATCCATAGTTTAATGACCGACGTATTAATGGCGCAAGACTTTCAAGATCTAACGGGGCAAGTTATTAGAAAAGTTATTGACTTAGTTAGAGAAGTTGAAGAAAGTTTAATCAATATGTTAACTGCATTTGGTATGACAGCAGACAGTGAACGAGAAAAGTCTGCACCTAAAGTGGGTGAAAACTTAGTTGAAGGGCCAATCGTTAATGCGGAAGAAAGAGATGATGTTGTAGAAGATCAAGATGATGTTGATGATCTTTTATCAAGTTTAGGTTTTTAACAGGAGTTAGTGAATGTCATTTGAAGCAGATGAAGAAATTCTACAGGACTTTTTAGTCGAAGCAGGTGAGATACTTGAATTGCTCTCTGAGCAATTAGTTGAGCTTGAAAATGATGTTGATAATGCTGATTTACTCAATGCTATTTTTCGAGGCTTCCACACCGTAAAAGGTGGCGCAGGCTTTCTGGCTTTAAATGAGCTTGTTGACGTTTGTCATGGCGCAGAAAATATATTCGATTTACTGCGAACAGGAAAACGTACCGTTAATGCTGATTTAATGGATACTATATTATCTGCACTTGACACGATTAATGATATGTTTGACTTAGTCAAAAGCAGAGAACCATTGACCACGGCCGATGCTGCATTACTTGCAGAATTACGCCGCTTAAGTCAACCTGAAGACGCTGCGCCCGTGGTTGAAACACCAATTCCTGAACCTGTTGTTGCTCCACCAGAAGCTATACATCAAGAAGAAATATCAGATGCTAGCGATGACATGAGTGAAGACGAGTTTGAACGTTTGCTTGATGAATTACATGGTGGTGGTAGCCCTTCAGCAATCACTATACCTTCGGATGATAACTCAGCGAGTACTGATACGAGTGGTGATATTTCTGATGATGAATTTGAATCTTTATTAGATGAACTACACGGACAAGGCGCCTTTTCGTCAGATATAAACAATTCTACAACCTCTACTGCTAGTTCGGATGATGAAATTAATGATGACGAATTTGAAAGTTTGCTTGACGAGTTACATGGCAAAGGTAATGCACCAAAACCCAGTGAAGCCAAGTCATCTGAAGAAATAGCTGCATCAAGTACTCGACCTAGTGATGTGCCAGCGTCATCTGCGACTCCTATTGCACAGCCTGCATCTTCTAGTCCTGCACCACAAGCTAGCAAACCGACGCCAGCACCTGCGCCCAAAAAAGCAGCACAACCCGCAACTCCTCAAGGAGAAACAACGGTACGTGTTGATACTAAACGGCTAGATAAAATCATGAATATGGTTGGCGAATTAGTTTTAGTTAGAAATCGCCTAACCAGTTTAGGGTTAACTTCTGACGATGAAGACTTAACCAAAGCGGTATCAAATTTAGATGCAGTCACTACCGATCTGCAAGGTGCGGTAATGAAAACCCGAATGCAGCCAATTAAAAAAGTATTTGGTCGTTTTCCTCGGGTTGTACGTGATTTAGCACGTAGTCTGAATAAAGATATTCAACTAGTACTGGTGGGAGAAGACACAGATTTAGATAAAAACTTAGTTGAAGCATTAGCGGATCCATTAGTGCATTTGGTACGTAATTCTGTTGACCATGGTATTGAAGAACCGAGTATCCGTGAAGAAAAAGGCAAACCTCGTCAAGGTACTGTTACTTTATCAGCATCACAAGAAGGAGACCATATCCTGTTAACCATTAAAGATGATGGTGCAGGTATGGATGCTGAAAAACTGAAAGGAATAGCGATTGACCGTGGTGTGCTTGATGTAGATGCAGCAGCAAGAATGTCTGATACCGAAGCCTTCAGTTTGATTTTTGCACCTGGGTTTTCTACTAAAACTGAAATATCAGAGGTGTCAGGCCGTGGTGTTGGAATGGATGTTGTTAAAACAAAAATTACCCAACTCAATGGTACTGTTAATATTGACTCAGAAATGGGTGTTGGTACTATTTTAGAAATAAAAGTGCCTCTAACATTAGCTATTTTACCAACCTTAATGGTCGTTGTTGGTGAGCAGACCTTTGCTTTGCCACTAGCAGCAGTAAATGAAATATTTCATTTAGATTTAACCAATACAAACCGTGTGGATGGGCAGTTAACCATTATTGTTCGTGAAAAAGCAATCCCACTATTTTACTTAGATCAGTGGCTTGTCAGAAACTATGAAGATAAACCTCGTGATAAAGGGCATGTGGTTATTGTGCAATTAGGTAATCAGCAAGTTGCTTTCGTAGTTGACCGATTAATTGGTCAAGAAGAAGTGGTGATTAAGCCACTTGATAGATTATTACATGGTACTCCAGGTATGGCAGGAGCAACTATTACTAGTGATGGTGGTATTGCACTCATTATAGATATACCTAACATGTTAAAGTTTTATGCGAAAAAATCACCCGTGAATAAAAAACTGCGTTCATAAAAGTCGCATATATAAAACAGTAGAGGAAATAAATGACCTACAAAGTGCTCGTTGTTGATGATTCGAGTTTTTTTAGACGACGAGTCACTGATATTTTAAATAGGGATCCACTGCTTGAAGTTATCGATGTTGCTGTTAATGGACAAGAAGCAGTAGACAAAGCGTTATCGCTAAAGCCTGATGTAATCACCATGGATGTTGAAATGCCCGTTTTAAATGGCATTGTCGCAGTACAAAGAATAATGGCGCAGTCGCCAACGGCTATACTGATGTTTTCTTCGTTAACACATCAAGGAGCAAAATCGACACTGGATGCCTTAGAAGCTGGCGCATTAGACTTTTTACCTAAAAAATTCAACGAAATTGCTCAAAACAGTGAAATGGCGGGTAGTTTGTTACGGCAACGTGTCATTCAGCTAGCCACAAAAAGCAGAGTTAGTAAGGCCAATATAGCACGCGATAGAACTTCTAATCATTCTATTCAAGATCCTGCTCAAAGCTCAAGACCTACTATTAGAACAAGACAACCTGCAGGAGAACAAGTCTCTTCTGCGAATATGAAGAAAGCATCTTCAGGTAAAAAATATGCTTTGTTAGCTATTGGAACGTCAACAGGCGGTCCCGTTGCGCTACAAAAAATATTAACTGAATTTCCCCAAGATTTCCCATTGCCTATTATTATGGTGCAGCATATGCCTGCAACATTTACCAATGCTTTTGCTACAAGATTAAACTCTTTGTGTAAAATTAATGTGAAAGAAGCGAGTAATGGCGATATTCTTAAGCCAGGTTGTGCCTACCTTGCTCCTGGCGGGCGACAAATGATTATTACAGGTTCGGAAAGTGCCGCAAAAATTAAAATAATTGAAGACGATTCATTAAAAATAGCTTTTAAACCGAGTGTTGATGTTAGTTTTGGTTCTGCGGCTAAAATATTTGGTGGAAAGGTTCTTGGCGTTATTTTAACTGGCATGGGATCAGATGGCAGAGAAGGATCACGCATGTTAAAAACAAAAGGTGCCACAATATGGGCACAGGACGAACAAAGTTGTGTCGTTTATGGTATGCCGCAAGCCGTTGCCGTAGCGGGTATTTCACAATTGTCCTTACCCTTAGATGAAATATCTAGTGCTATAATTAAGGAAGTTAAGCATGGATAAGCTCAGTATTACTGGTCTTGTTGTTGCTTTATTTGCTATTTATTTGGGCTTTATTTTAGATGGTGGCTCAATTCTCGCCTTATTTGAATTGCCAGCATTTATCATTGTTGTAGGCGGCACATTAGGTGCTGTTATGTTGCAATCGTCAAGTGCACAGTTTTACCATGCCCTGACATTATTGAAATGGGTTTTTACGCCACCCAATTATGACATAGAAAAAGGCATTGAAAAAATTGTTCTTTGGGCGGTTAAGTCAAGAGAATTAGGATATTTAGCGCTTGAAAACGAAGCCTTGGATGAATACGATAGTTATACTCAAAAAGGGCTAAATTTACTCGTAGATGGCGTTGAATTAGAAAATTTGCAAGTATCACTTGAGTTAGATTTAGATGTTTATCGAGAGCATCATTTACGTTCGGCTACCGTTTTTGAATCAATGGGAGGATACAGCCCAACCATTGGTATTTTAGGAGCGGTTCTAGGTTTAATTCACGCGATGAATAACTTAACTGAACCCGCACTTCTTGGACAAGGTATTGCTACCGCATTTATTGCAACTATTTATGGGGTTGGTTTTGCTAACTTATTATATTTACCTGTAGCAAATAAAATAAAAGAGATCATACACCAACAAACCATGTACAGAGAAATGATTATGGAAGGCCTAGTGGCTATTGCTCGTGGAGATAACCCACATGCCATTGAGAATAAGTTATCGGCTTTTAGGTTAAATACGTGAGAAATTTTCGCCAAAGAAGACATCATGTAGAGCATGATAATGTACATCGCTGGTTAGTGTCTTATGCTGACTACATGACACTTCTTTTCGCTTTGTTTGTAGTGTTATATGCTATGGCTATGGTTAATGAAAAGCCATTTGAATCAATTACTGAATCAGTTGGTCGTGTTTTTCAGGCTGACGATAAAAAACTTAAAAATAGAGGGCATGGTGATGATATCCTCAACGTTAATAGCAGTAAAACGGATAAAAGGTTATTTGGAAACGGTATTCTTGAAGACGCAGGTGCTGAACTACTTGAAGGAGAAGAAACACTTTCTAATATTTCAGATTCTAAAATAGGCAGTCATTTAACGTCTTTAGAAAACGAACTGCATACGGCCCTTTATGAATTAATTGAATCTGGTTTTGCGCAATTGCAAATTGATGGTGATTGGTTAGAAATAGAATTAAATAGTGCTTTATTATTCCCAAGCGGCTCTGCATCGGTAACTAATTCGGCTGTTAATATATTAGGCGTTATTTATGATGTTATTGGTGAAGCAAACAACTTTGTGCGAGTAAGAGGCTACACAGATGATCAAATGATCAACAATGAAATTTTTTCATCTAACTGGGAATTATCTGTTGCCCGAGCTACCGCTATTTTAAGAGTATTAGAAAAACAAGGTGTCACTCCAGCACGCATGGCAATAGAAGGTTATGGGCAATATTATCCTACGGCAGACAATACAACGGCTCAAGGACGCGCAAAAAATAGAAAAGTTGTCGTGGCAATTTCAAAATATGGGCTAGAAGAAGCAAATTTACTTAATACACCAACCACTGAGATTAAAAAGGTTGAAGCGATAACAACCGATGTTGTACCAGAAGAAACTGCAAATGAAATTCAAGTTATTCGTTTACCTAATGGCGGTATTAGAATTTCTACTAGAAAAGATGATGAGCGTATTTCAGAAAATAATAATTAAAAATGGTTAAAGACAATCTAAGCAGCAAAATGATTTCACTAATTAATTGAATGGTAGGAAAAACAATTGGAAGTGTGGACGGTAGCAAATCAAAAGGGTGGTGTTGGTAAAACCACTACTACAATTGCTTTAGCAGGTGTATTAGCAGAGCTTGGCAAAAAAGTATTGCTAGTTGATACTGATCCGCACGCTTCTTTGACTTATTATTTTGGTGTCGAATCGGAAGATTTAGACTTAAGTGTTTATGATTTATTTACTCAAGTTGCATCAAAAGAACAAATATTACAAAGCTTATGCCCAACACAATATGAAAATATAGATATTTTGCCAGCAACTATGGGGCTAGCAACGCTCGATCGCTCATTAGGGGCAAAGGGTGGTATGGGGTTAGTATTGAAAAAAGCAATGTCAAAAATAGCACAATGCTATGATTTTGTTTTAATTGATTGCCCTCCTATTTTGGGGGTATTAATGGTAAATGCATTGGCTGCCGCAGACCGAATATTAGTACCAGTGCAAACAGAATTCTTAGCATTAAAAGGTTTATATCGTATGATAAAAACAATGGATATGATGCAACTAGAACAAGATAAACCGTTTGAATATACCATTATCCCTACCATGTTTGACAAACGCACGAAAGCATCCCTTTTAGCGTATAAACAATTGCAAGAAACTTATCAGGAAAAGGTATGGTCAGGTGTCATACCTATTGACACCAACTTTAGAAATGCCAGTTTAGCACAACAAGTACCATCGCATTTTGCAGAAAATACCCGAGGAGTTTTAGCATATAAAAACTTATTAGAATATTTACTAAAAATCTCACACAGAAGCATAAATTAAATGTCAAAACCATTATCAGCAAGTAAAAAAGTAATGACAAATTATCTGTCTGAATTATTGACAGATGATCCCGTTATGCAAGAAAATATTCAAGATTCCTCAAAAAATAGCACCGATACTAAGCTTGCTGAGACGGAACGTTTAGAAGCCCTACTAAAAAATGTCAGTGTAGATCTAAAAGTTAAAGAAGATGTTATTAGTACGCATAAAAACTCGTCTAAACAACATGAGATTCAAAAAACGCGTGTTGACACTATTGTTGCAGAA
>Ga0193953_1000177_pt1 | contig 35908 bp, 29 predicted proteins | sample BB_4_MG_FD_140325 | JGI IMG/M metagenome (GOLD analysis project Ga0193953, IMG submission 140325) | Microbial mat bacterial communities from the Broadkill River, Lewes, Delaware, United States - BB_4_MG | ecosystem: Environmental > Aquatic > Freshwater > River > Microbial mats | place: USA...
AGCACGATAAAATTTTACCAAACCGAATAGGTTACAGTGATCAGTCATCGCACAAGCAGGCATATTGGCTGCGGCAACTGTCTTGACCCACGGCTTAATCCGTACTAAACCATCTATCATTGAATATTCAGTATGACAGGATAAATGTACAAATTGTGCTGACATAGTATGATTCCCTTAGTAACCCTAATATATGATAATCAATACAGATACCATTACTCAACAGGCCACGGGCTAAATGGATATGGCTTTTCTTCGGTATTATAGGTTAAAAAAGTAATGATTTGATAATGGTAAGTACTTAAACTCATGCCTAAATCTAACAAGCGTTCATTGACTTTGCCTGATAAAAGCGTTGACACAAATTGAAAAAAGATGATCGCCCAGAGTACAGGGCGTGCAACTAAGTAAACAAAAATAAAAATCAGCATAAAAAATCCACGTAACCATGTGCTAGGGTTAAAAAGATGCTGACGAACCGAGTGTGACATTTTCATTCTTATATCCAATAAAGGGAGTTTGTATTATGAAATTATATGCTGTTATGTTGTCCTGTCTCTACCTTGGCTTAAGCCAAGCAGCGTATGCAGGCGAGACAGAAAAACCTGTGGCAGGACAAACGCTTCATGATGAGAAGTGCATTGCCTGTCATCAATCCATGACTAATAATCAACCCAGTACCGTTTATACACGGAGTGATCGTAAAGTAAAAACTTACCCAGCTTTACAAGCACGGGTTAAAATGTGTGCAAATAATGTGGGGGCAACATGGTTTGATGATGAAATCGAGGCGGTCACCCAGTATCTAAATACACAGTATTACCATTTTAATACGGACACTAAAAAATAATAAGTCATTCCGCACCTCTGAGTTTAAAATGGAGGGTAAAAGCATAAAATAAAGCCTTTTTACTCAGTGGTGCGCTTAGCAAGGAAGAAATTATGCAACAGCCTTTATTACAGGATGCAACTTTAAGCGTAGAGAAACGCGTTGCCACCTTAACATTTAACCGCCATGATGTACGCAATGCCTTAACAGGTACACAGCTGATTGATGATATTGTCAATACTATTCAGTGGGCAAATACCTCTAATGAGGTCTCTGTACTGATTCTAACAGGCGCAGGCAGTGCTTTTTCATCAGGGGGTAATATTAAAGATATGCAAGAGCGGGGGGGAGATTTTGGTGGCGATGTACTGACCGTACAACGTAAATACCGCGAAGGTATTCAACGCATTCCGCTTGCGATGCATCAAGCAGAAATCCCAACAATTGCCGCTATCAATGGGGCAGCGATTGGCGCGGGTTTTGATTTAACTTGTATGTGTGATTTACGTATTGGTTCAACAAAAGCCTTATTAGGGGAAACATTTATTAATTTAGGCATTATCCCTGGGGATGGTGGCGCGTGGTTTTTGCAACGTTTGGTTGGCTATCAACGTGCAGTGGAATTAACCTTAACAGGGCGTTTAGTGAAAGCTGATGAAGCTAAAGAATTAGGTTTATTACTGGATGTTGTTGAACCTGATGAATTATTACCACGTGCCACGGCATTAGCAGAACAAATTGCTGCCAAACCCCCTCAAGCAGTCCGTTTTACCAAACGTTTATTAAAAAGTGCCCAACGTTTGCCTCTTGCTGATTTTTTAGATCAGTGCGCCAGTTTTCAAGGCATGTGTCACAACACTGATGATCACTTAGAAGCTGTCAATGCTTTTTTAGAAAAACGTCAAGGTGAATATACAGGTCAATAAACTAACGAAAATCTTCTCTATCTCATAGTTAGCGTCATAAATTATTATGAGATATATTATAGATTTGTTATCCTTGTCACTTCGTCAATAATAATGACACGCCTTGATATATACCTCAATTTTTATATCCATATCCCTTAATTAAAGACCGATAATGCTTACTATTTACAATACACTTAGCAAACAAAAAGAAATTTTTACCCCTATTGAAGCAGGTAAGGTAAAAATGTATGTCTGTGGAATGACGGTATATGATTATTGTCATATTGGGCATGCGCGTGTCATGGTTGTCTTTGATGTAATGGTACGTTACCTACGTACCATGGGTTATGATGTCACCTATATCCGCAATATTACTGATATTGATGATAAAATTATTCAACGCGCCAATGAAAATGGTGAAGATACTGCTGCCTTAACAGAGCGTTTTATTGCCGCTATGTATGAAGATGCGGATGCATTGGGTGTATTACGTCCTGATCAAGAGCCACGCGCTACGACTTCAATTGCTGATATCATCAGCATGATTAAAACACTGCAAGAAAAAGGCTTTGCCTACCAAGCAGATAATGGTGATGTGTATTATGCAGTCAATAATTTTGAAGGTTACGGACAGCTCTCAGGTAAAAAATTAGAAGACTTGCAAGCAGGGGCACGAGTGGATGTAGACAGTGCCAAACGTAATCCTTTAGATTTTGTACTCTGGAAAACTGCCAAAGAAAATGAACCAAGTTGGGAATCTCCTTGGGGGAATGGTCGCCCAGGGTGGCATATTGAATGTTCAGCCATGTCTACCTGTTGCCTTGGTGATCACTTTGATATTCACGGTGGCGGCATGGATTTACAATTCCCTCATCATGAAAATGAAATTGCCCAATCTGAAGCGGCTACAGGGTCAAAATACGTTAATTATTGGATACATAACGGTTTTGTAAAAATCAATGAAGAAAAAATGTCCAAATCATTGAACAACTTCTTCACAGTACGCGAAGTTTTAAAAAACTACGCCCCTGAAGTGATTCGCTACTTTATCTTAACCAGTCACTATCGCAGCCCATTAAACTACTCTGATCAAAACTTAGACACTGCACATCAAGCTCTAAAACGTTTATACACTGCCTTGCGCAATTTAGACACTGTTGAGATTGAAATCAGCGATGAAGATGAATTCAAACAGGCTTTTGATGAAGCCATGCAAGATGATTTTAACACCCCTGAAGCTTTAGCGGTGTTATTTGATATGGCAAAAGAAGTGAATCGTTTACGTGACACAGATATGGAAGAAGCCATAAACCTTGCCAGTGCATTACGCAAATTAAGCCGTAGTTTAGGTTTATTAGAAGCTGATGCAGACAGTTTCTTAAAAGGCACACAAACAGCCGACGGTCTCAGCGATGAAGCCATTGATGATTTAATTGTGCAACGTCGTGAAGCGCGGGCAAATAAACAATGGGCAGAAGCGGATCGCATTCGTGATGAATTAGTTAAGCATAAAATTATTTTAGAAGATGGTGCAGAGGGCACAATCTGGCGACGTGGTTAATTAATTATCAATCACTTTCTCTTCCCCTAATGCCATAAAAACCCCCTAAACTTTCCCCTTTATCATGTCACCATGTAAAGGGGTAATATAGACAGTATGTATTCTACATAACTGTTACCTTGGCATTATCTATGCGGGAATGTGTAGTGTAATTTTTTACGCACCACACCACCTGATGACTATAAAAAATACCCATGAAATATAGCTTAATTAGGATACATACATGCTAATCAAACGGCTTTTTGATCTGTGTTGTGTGATCCCTTTTTTACTTTTATTAATGCCTTTATTTATTTTTATCATTATTTGGATAAAAATCGACAGTCGCGGCAGCATTTTTAGTCGCCAAATACGCATTGGGCAACACGGCAAACCTTTTTTCTTATTAAAATTTAGAACAGAGTACAGTGATACCCCTGATAATAGCGCACGTGTCACGCACTGTGGGGCATTTTTACGTCATTATAAATTAGATTTACTGGCGCAATTTTTTAATGTGTTAAAAGGAGATATGAGTTTTGTCGGCCCTCGTCCTGAAACACCTGATTATGTAAAACATTATCCTAAAGCGATTAAAAAACAAATTTTATCTGTTCCTGCAGGAATGACTGATTATGCCAGTGTTGCTTTTCAGCAAGAGCGGGAAATCATGGCAACCTCTATTCAGCCAGAACTAGATTATATTGAAAAAATCCTGCCTGTTAAATTGGCATATCACCAACAATATGTACAACAGCATAATCTTTTTATTGATATTGGCTTAATTTTTAAGACCATAAAACGACAAGTTGCTTTTGTGATAAAACGCATGTATCCGCGTTTATTAGTCATTTTGCATGACATGATAATGGTTGCCGTAGCATGGATTTTAGCCGTAGTAATTCGCTATCAATTACCCTTAGAATTGCATGTACAGAATATTTTATGGCAAGTATTGCCTTTAGTTGTATTAATTCAAAGTCTCGTATTAGCGTATAACGGCTTGCATCGTAGTATTTGGCGATTTGCCAGTATTCCAGATTTTTCTTTAATTTTACGCAGTACCTTAATAGGTACTTTAATTATCGCACTTAGCCTCTTTTTATTTAATCGTTTTGAAGGCATCCCCCGCTCATCCTTAGCATTTTATCCTTTATTAGCAATTTTCTTTCTAGGAACACCGCGTTTACTGTACCGCTTTTTTCGTGAGCAATCGATCAGCTTTTTATTACGCCGCCAACAAGGAAAACGTGTCTTATTATTAGGTGCGGGGAGTTCGGGAGATATGCTGGCGCGTGATATGTTACGCAATCCAAATGGGGGCTATATCCCCGTTGGTTTTTTAGATGATCAAATTCGTCTACAAGGCGGGAAAGTGCAAGGCGTTCCTGTATTAGGACAAGTAGATACTGTGTGTACAGTGGTAGAAGCTTTAAAAATTGATGTGATCATTATTGCCATGCCTTCCATCAGTGATGCACAAATGCGCCGTATTGTAGAATTATGCGAGCAATGCCAAAAGCCCTTTTTAACCTTGCCTAAGCTAGATAATATGATGGCAACAGGGCAAGCGGTGAATATTTATTCTTTGCGTGATGTCTCTATTGATGATTTGTTAGGGCGAGAAAAAGTACAACTTGATTGGCACAGTATTGCCCAGCGTTTAAAAGAAAAAGTGGTGATGGTTAGCGGCGGCGGTGGTTCCATCGGTGCGGAATTGTGTCAGCAGATTGCCCGCTTAAATCCGACTTGCTTAATTATTTTTGAACGCAGTGAGTTTAATTTATACCAAATCGATATGCAGTTACGCGAGCATTTCCCTGATTTAGTACTTCATGCTTGTTTAGGGGATGTAACAGATAAAGTTGCCGTTGATCATATTTTAGAACGTTATAAACCTGTAGTGGTTTTTCATGCTGCGGCTTATAAACATGTGCCCATGTTGCAAGATCAAACGCGTGAAGCAGTACGTAATAATATTTTAGGTACACAAACTTTAGCAGAAGCCGCTGATCGCCATCAATGTAAGGCTTTTGTACTCATTTCTACTGATAAAGCGGTGAATCCGACTAATATCATGGGGACGACAAAGCGGATTGCTGAAATATTTTGCCAAGCTTTAAATGCACGCTCAGAGACTGATTTTATTACAGTTCGCTTTGGGAATGTGTTGGGGTCTGCGGGCAGTGTTGTCCCCTTATTTAAAAAGCAAATTGCTAAAGGGGGGCCTGTGACAGTGACCCACCCTGAAATTAGTCGTTATTTTATGACGATTCCCGAAGCTTGCCAGTTAATTTTACAAGCGGGGGCAATGGGAGAAGGCGGTGAAATTTTTGTATTAGATATGGGAAAACCTGTCACCATTCGCTATTTAGCCGAGCAAATGATACGCTTATCAGGAAAACGCCCTAATGAAGATATTGATATTGTGTATACAGGCTTACGTGCAGGGGAAAAACTGTATGAAGAGTTATTTCATACAGAGGAAAAATTGCGTAAAACCCCCCATCAAAAAATATTCCGCGCGGCACACCGCTCCACTGAATGGCAGTTGTTAACAGATACTTTGGCAGAATTAGAGCATTTATGTCAGCACTACCATGAAGCACAAATGCCTACTTTATTAACACGCCTTGTACCAGAGATGCATACCCCTTTATCATCTTCTTCGGCAATACCACCGCCTTTTTCTGATACACGGAGCCAGTACCATCATGACTCAAGCCCGTCCTCTCCTTAGCTTTATTTTACTGGTATGCATGAGTTTATTATTAAGCTTTTCATATCGTTTTTATATTGATATTCCTGTGGTAAATTGGGTGGTTCAACACCTACATTTACCTTTTAAATGGCTAGAAACCTATTTTCATGAAATGAGTCATGGACTTGCTGCCTTGCTCACAGGGGGCAGTATCAGCCATATTGAATTAAATCTAGATGGTTCAGGAGTGTGTTATACCCGTGGTGGTATTCCTTCAGTCATTAGTTTTGCAGGCTATGCTGGCGCGGTGATTTGGGGCTGCTTTTTATATATTTTAGGCATTAGTTCTTCAGTTAAAACCACCCGTTATCTTTCTGTTATTTTTGCGGTGGCTATTTTATTAACGCTATTATTATGGATGAAAGGGCATAGCAGTAATTATATTATTATGCCGTTTATCATTAGTTTATTTTTTCTGGCTTTTTATAGTGCAGAAAATCATGCATATATCCCTCAATTATTTTTAAAATTTTCAGGGGTTTATGTTGTTATCAGTGCGATTCGTTCACCTTTGTATTTAATTGATGGCAAAGCGATTGGAGATGGGGCAGCCTTACAGCAATCTACAGGTTTACCTGAGGCGGTGTGGATTACTATTTGGCTAGGCTTTGCTTGTGCAGGGTTATTTTTTCTATTATGGTTATCATGGCAATATCGTAACCAGAATACAGTTCATTCTTCTGTAGAAAAAAAACGCTATATTTAAGAGTACCAGAGTAGGAGAGAGTACAGATGTTTAAAAAAATGATGGCATCCATGGGTATTGGTAGTGCAAAAGTCGATACTGTTTTAGATGACAGTGAGATCGTACTCGGGGGAGTAATTTCTGGGGTGATTAATATCACTGGCGGGAATCTTGAGCAGCAGATTGATGCGGTAGGTTTGGAATTTTTTACTAAAATAAGTCGTGAGAATTCAGAAGGGGAAGAGTATGAAAGTAGTTTTTCTTTAGCTAAATTTCATATTGCTGATGCTTTTTTATTAGGTGAAGATGAAAGACGACAGTTTGAATTTGCTTTTGATATGCCTGCCCATTTTCCGATTAGTATGGATAATCAGAAGTATCCTGTGTGGGTGAAAACCGCTTTAGATATTGATTGTGCTTTAGATCCCACTGATAAGGATTACATTACCGTTTTACCACCACCTGCATTGATTACAGTTGTAGATGCAATTCAAGCTTTAGGGTTTGAGTTGGCAGAAGTGGATATTGAGCATGATCCCAGCCGTCATTTAGGTTTTAAACAGGAGTTTGAGTTTAAGCCTTTTTCACCTGCTGGAGGCTTAACCCATTTAGAAGAAATTGAGGTGGTGTTTTTATTAGAAGGTGATACCTTACATGCTTTTATTGAATCAGAAAAACATACTGCTGGTGGATTTTTTGGGGATTTAATGGAGAATTTGAATCTTAATGAAAGTACGCGGGTATTGCATTTACCACTTGATTTTGAAGATGTTGAACGATTGACTGATGATATTGGTTATATGTTGGCTGAGTAGTTATAGTTTTTTGGCTGGGTTTAAATATACAACTCAGCCTATTTTTGATCATAGTAATTACTCAATAAGTGCAGGGCGAGCATCAGAGATAATTCGATCATAACGTTCAATAAAAACTGTACGCTTATTTACATCTTCATTGTATGAGTGTAACCAATTCTCTACACTTTCCATAATTAAATTCATAAACTCAACTAAATTAAAATAAGTTGTATCATTTTCAGGTGGAAGAATAACGCCTTTTTTAGCAATATAAAAAGATATACGGTTTACTTCTCCATTTAACACTTTTCTTGAATCAAGATTTGACATATGAAGAATAGAATTTCTTAACTCCCAAAGTTGAGATGAAGTAATATTTATACGTTCTATATCAGTATAGGTATCAATCCATTTTATAAAGCTACCTTGTACATCACCAAATTCAAGAAATGATATAGTATCAATAAAAGATACTAATAACTTCATACAAGATACATAATTTTGATTATTATAAAGTAATTTAATTGCCTCTAAATAATCTTTATTTAAAAGTAAAGGTATATCAATTCCTTCTGGGGTTTGATAGTCATATAAATAATCACTCATAATGCCACTTCCTAATTTAGGGTGTTTTTGATATTTATTCATATAAAGTGGTTCATCACCATTAATGGTTAAATCATATTGTGGAACACCATTAACTATAGCTGTAATACAGAATAAGGGGTTACTTGAAGCATTATATCTTTTAAAAATATCCTCAAAAAGTTCCATTTGTCTACCTTGACGAAACATTGCTTGATATGTCCCATAAGTAAAATCTTTATTTTTACTATTAATGCTTTTGAAATGTTGTGGAACTGGAAAAGATTTTACTTTAGAGAGATCATTTAAAATATTATTTTTTAAAAAAACTTCTTTACTTTTATCATCTCCTGATATTTGGTGAGAAACTACACCTAATTTTATAATAGAATTTCGCTCGTTAATAAAGTAAAACAGATTGAAAATTTGTTCTTTCATTTTAGCTATGCCTTATTTAGCTATGGAAAATAATAAATATCTAACTCTAGATTACATCAATAACACCCTAAAATAAGGCGTTTATTTATTAATGTCTATATTATATGATAATAATAACAACTATTAAACTAATAGCCCTCTTTTTTTCCACCAAAACCCACTCCCTCCAAAATTCCTGACTTTATCACTAAGTTACTACTTCACAAGAAAAATTAGTTTTTTTTACATAAGTACTTGCTATTCACAAACCACCCTTTTATTGTTAAGCCTGTATAAAAATAATACTAAAAACTTTCTACACGCTAAAAATAACAAAAACGTGTCTCTCAGTTGAGCAAAACCCATGCACTATGGAAAAATCACCATGTCACAACACGAAGATAGCTTCTACGCCCTGATGCGTAGACAGGGAATTACCCGACGTAGTTTTTTAAAATACTGTAGCCTTACCGCTGCGGCACTTGGCTTATCTCCCGAATTTGTCAGCCAAATTGCCCACGCAATGGAAAACAAACCCCGTACACCTGTACTCTGGATTCACGGTTTAGAATGTACCTGCTGTTCTGAATCCTTTATTCGTTCCGCCCACCCGCTTGCAAAAGATGTTGTCCTCTCTATGCTGTCACTCGATTATGATGACACCCTAATGGCAGCCGCAGGACACCAAGCCGAAGCCTGTTTAGAAGAGGCAATGGAAAAATACCACGGTCAATACATCCTCGCCGTAGAAGGTAACCCCCCCTTAAATGATGATGGTATGTACTGTATTTCTGGTGGAAAACCCTTTGTCGAAAAATTAAAACGCGCCGCTGAAGGCGCAAAAGCCATTATTGCATGGGGTTCCTGTGCATCATGGGGCTGTGTACAAGCTGCCAAACCAAACCCCACAGGAGCAACCCCTGTTCATAAGGTGATTTTAGATAAACCCATTATCAAAGTCCCTGGATGTCCACCGATTGCGGAAGTGATGACAGGGGTTATTACCTACATGTTAACCTTTGACCGCTTGCCTGATTTAGATCGTCAAGGTCGTCCAAAAATGTTCTACAGCCAACGTATTCATGACAAATGTTACCGCCGCCCACATTTCGATGCAGGACAATACGTGGAAAGTTGGGACGATGAAAACGCGCGTAAAGGCTATTGCTTATATAAAGTCGGCTGTAAAGGACCCACAACTTATAACGCCTGCTCTACCGTTCGCTGGAACGAAGGGGTCTCCTTCCCAATTCAATCAGGACACGGCTGTATCGGTTGCTCTGAAGATGGATTCTGGGACAAAGGCACATTCTACGACCGCTTAACTAATATTGAGCAATTTGGGGTAGAGAGTAATGCCGATAAAGTCGGGGCAGGGGCAGCCGCCATTGTTGGGGGTGCGATTGCCGCACATGCAGCAGTCAGTGCAGTGAAACGTGTACAAAATTCAGGAAGTGATAAAGAATGAGTGTAATTGAAACCCCCAATGGCTTTAATTTAGACAACAGCGGAAAGCGTATTGTCGTTGACCCTGTGACCCGTATTGAAGGGCACATGCGCTGTGAAGTTAATTTAGATGAAAATAATGTCATTCGTAACGCCGTATCATCAGGAACAATGTGGCGTGGTTTAGAAGTGATTTTACGTGGTCGTGATCCGCGTGATGCATGGGCATTTACTGAGCGGATATGTGGGGTGTGTACAGGAACGCATGCATTAACTTCTGTCCGTGCCGTAGAAGATGCAATTGGTATTACCATTCCTGAAAATGCCAACTCCATTCGTAATATGATGCAATTAACCTTGCAAGTACATGATCATCTTGTGCATTTTTATCATTTACATGCATTAGATTGGGTAGATGTTATCAGTGCCTTAAAAGCTGATCCTAAAGCCACCTCTGCTTTAGCACAAAGCATTTCTAAATGGCCATTATCTTCCCCTGGGTACTTCCGTGATATCCAAAGTCGTTTAAAAGCTTTTGTTGAATCAGGGCAGCTAGGTCCTTTTGCTAATGGTTACTGGGGAAATCCTGCTTATAAATTACCGCCTGAAGCCAACTTAATGGCAGTGGCACATTACTTAGAAGCTTTAGATTTCCAAAAAGAAATTGTTAAAATTCATACTATTTTTGGTGGAAAAAACCCGCATCCTAACTGGCTAGTGGGTGGTATGCCGTGCTCAATTAATTTAGACGGTGTGGGCGCAGTCGGTGCGATCAACATGGAACGTTTAAATATGGTCAGTAGCATTATTGATCGTTCTATTGAATTTATTGATCAAGTTTATGTCCCTGACTTAACCGCCATTGCAGGCTTTTATAAAGATTGGTTACACGGTGGTGGTTTATCCAGTCAAAACTTATTGTCTTACGGTGATATTCCTGAACATGCCAATGATTTCAGTGCCAGCAATTTATTATTACCACGTGGTGCAATCATTAATGGTGATTTATCAAAAATTCATGAAGTCGATTTACGTGATCCTGATGAAATTAAAGAACACGTTGATCACTCTTGGTATGAATATGAAAATGGTAAAACTGCCTTACATCCTTGGGAAGGAGAAACTTCACCTAAATTTGTACTCGGTAAAAATGCCAAAGGCACAAAAACCAATATTGAAGAATTAGATGAGTCCGCTAAATACTCATGGATTAAAGCCCCTCGTTGGAAAGGGCACGCTATGGAAGTAGGACCTTTAGCGCGTTATGTGATTGGTTATGTACAAGGCAATCCAGAATTTAAGGAGCCTGTTGATAAATTATTACATGATTTAGATGTACCGATTTCAGCCTTATTCTCTACATTAGGGCGCACCGCTGCACGGGGTTTAGAAGCCTCTTGGGCAGCACATAAGCTGAAACATTTCCAAACTAAACTAATTAATAATGTGAAAGCTGGAGATACCGCAACCGCGAATATGGAGAAATGGGAGCCGAAAACATGGGGTAAAGAAATTAAAGGAGTTGGATTTACTGAAGCACCACGGGGTGCTTTAGGGCATTGGATTGTGATTAAAGATGGCAAAATTGCCAACTATCAAGCCGTCGTCCCAACTACATGGAATGCCTCCCCACGTGATTCAGAAGGCAATATTGGTGCGTATGAAGCTGCTTTATTAAATACCCCTGTTGCCAAAGCAGATGAACCATTAGAAATTTTACGTACCTTACATAGTTTTGATCCATGCTTGGCGTGTTCTACCCATGTGATGTCGCCAGAAGGGGAAGAATTAACCAAGGTTAAAGTTCGCTAGAGGACAACTCTCATGCAAGAACAAGTTAAATTTAGCCTCGTACAATCTGTCTATGTGTATGAAGCCCCATTACGCCTGTGGCACTGGATTAATGCACTGGCTATCCTAGTGCTATGTGTCACGGGGTATTTTATTGGTAGCCCTTTACCCTCCTTACCAGGAGAAGCCAGTCAGCATTTTTTAATGGGTTATATTCGTTTTGCTCATTTTGCAGCAGGTTATATTTTTGCCATTGGTTTTCTAGCTCGTATTTATTGGGCATTTGTCGGTAATCATCATGCACGTCAAATGTTTATACTCCCTTTATTTGATAAAGAATGGTGGGGAGAAGTACTTTATGAGTTACGTTGGTATCTCTTTTTAGAAAAAGAGCCTAATAAATACATTGGTCATAATCCTTTAGCACAATTAGCCATGTTCTTTTTTATGGTATTCGGGACAACCTTTATGATTATCACAGGGTTTGCCTTGTATGCTGAAGGAACAGGTATGGGCAGTTGGCAAGATCAACTGTTTGGTTGGGTGATTCCTTTATTTGGACAAAGTCAAGATGTACACACCTACCACCACCTTGGGATGTGGGCAATGGTTATTTTTGTCATGATCCATATTTACGCCGCTATTCGTGAGGATATTATGTCACGCCAAAGCTTAGTCAGCACAATGATCAGTGGGCACCGTATGTTTAAAGATCAACGTGATTAAACAATTACTTTAGTTAAATAATTTCTACTAAATTAATACCCTCCTCTTCTTAACTTTAGAAGAAGAGGGTATTTTTTTAAGTATTAATTAAACTGAATTTTTTTCCAAAAAGCTTGGTCACTTTGCCCATTATTATGCATACCTATATTGGTATACAGCACAACTTGTGCTTCCTGCTCAATTGAAAAAGAACTAGCTGGAATTTCCTGTAGTCCTCGATCTGCTGTATTTAATTTTGGATCTAAAAACTGCTTAAATAGTGTAATTTTTTCACCATTCTTTTTGATCAATACCGCACTAAACTCTACGCCATCCGTAGGGTATGGATTATTTTCTTGATAGGCATTTTTTAGAATACCAAATTTCCCTGTTAAGGTATGTTGACCTGCTGGAACTGTAAATTCTAATGTTCCGGGAGCATGTACCATTAATACAGCTTCATCCCCTTCAAGGGCTGTATGATAAGGTGCGCTAATACTGTGAGGAAAAATAACGGGATGAGAAAGTTTTTGCTTTCTGGCAAATACCTCAAATTTTAGCGGTGAAAACGATTTGGCTAAATAAAAATCACCTGTAGCAAATAAATAATTTGCACCCTGCTCAAAACCTTCTATAGGTACATGTGCTAAAAAATAATCAGGCGTATAGTGCTTAACCCAAGATGTAACATCTTTTTGACCAATGAAGGTAGAGTTTAATGGGTTAACTAAGCCTAATATATCAATAACATAACGTTGTGAATACCAGCCTACGGCTCCAATTTCGAGTAGTGCAATTTTAGCATCAGCAGGTGTATTTTTATTAAACCATTCACCAATATGGCGATAAGTTTTAGTTCCAGCTTCCCCTTTTACAATTGATTGTGAAATCGTAGCACTTGTATAAATAAGCCATAGTGAAAAAATAGAAAGTACAGCTAATCCAGTATATTTAAGATATACACTTTTATATTGTTTAAATTTTTCAAAGAACCAAGAAAGACCAATAACAGTATAAAAGCAAGCAAAAAGGTAATAAGGCGCATAATACCAATGATAATTAGGAATATTGTAATAGAGAAAAAATGTACTATAAAACACTAAAAATAGCACGATAATAACATTAATGCTTTTTAGCCCAAGCTTAAGTATGCCAAAGAAAGGTAATATCATTAAACTATAGGCTAATATTTTGTTATTCATAAAAAAATATAATTGATATTTAATTGTTAAAAAAGCATGAGGCCATTCTCCCCAGAACCCTGAGGCACCTTGCTGTATTTTTGCAGAGGCTGTGGCAGGTAAAAAAGCACCATAATAGAGTTTATAAAAACTATAATTTGCTGCCAATAATAAAATTGGAATAATAAAATATTTTAGCTTAGGGAAAGGTCGTCTTAGTCTAAAATGTTCAATCGCCATAGCTAAAATTAAAAGTGCTCCTTCACTACGCGTCATGACTAATAAGGTACATGCTATCCCCAATAGGAAAATATCTTCTTTTTCAAATAAATAAATACATAAACCAATTAAAAATAAAAATAATGGCGTTTCCATTGTATAAACAAAATAAAAATATGCTGTGCATGCAGTCAGTAAGGCAGCAAATAATACAATGGGCAATTTTTCATATTTAGAGAAATTAAGCGTAAAAACAATTAAAGTGAGTGCTGTAAGTAAAGTTGCTAAAAATATATTGGTGTCATTAATATTACCTATGATGAAGGTAAAAATAATAATTAAATAGGTATACAGTGAGGAAGTTAGCCCATTAAACCGCTCACCAATATTGTAGACTAACCCATGCCCATCAAATAGATTTTGAATATAACGTTGATAAATAAGAGCATCATCTAATTGGTATGTTCTATGTGCATAAGAGAAATAGAGTAAAGGAATAAGAAAAATAAGATAGAAAATATATTTTCTATGAGAAATAAGGATGTGCATACAATGCTCAAATTAAAGTTAACAGATTTATATTAAGAGAATTTGTTTTCCGCTACTTTATTTTTAGGGAAAAAGCAGCGGAATAACCTAAGAATTTAGGTTAGTTGAATTGTATTTTTTTCCAAAAAGCTTGATCGCTATCTGCATTATTATGTATACCTGCATTGGTATACAGTACGACTTTTGCCTCTTCCCCAATTGAAAAAGAACTAGCTGGAATACTGTGTATTCCACGATCTGCTTCATTCGATTTTGGATCTAAAAATTGTTTGAATAGTGTTATTTTTTCACCATTCTTTTTAATTAACACGGCACTAAATTCTACACCGTCTGTAGGGTGTGGCGCATGCATTTGATAGGCTCTTTTTAAAATTCCAAAATTCCCCGTTAAAGTATGTTGACCTGCTGGCACTGTGAACTCTAATGTACCGGGGGCATGTACCATTAAGACCGCTTCATTATTTTCAAGTGCTATATGATAAGGGCTACTGATTTTTTCAGGCAGGATATCATGTGAAACCTCTTGATTTTTCATGTAGATATCAAGTTTTAAATGCTTGAAATTTTGGGCTAAAGAAAAATCACCCACTGCAAATAAATGGTGTACCCCTTTCTCAAATACCATAAGGTTGGTATGAGTTAAAACATAATCAGGTGAATAATGTTTTAACCAAGAAGTTAAATCTCTATTACCTATAAAGGCAGCATTTAAAGGATTTACTAATCCTAATATATCAATGATATAGCGATTTGAGTACCAGCCAACAGCACCAATTTCAGCCATAGCTACTTTAGCATCACTTGGTGTATTTGTATTAAGCCACTCCCCTATTTCACGATAAACCCTAGAGGCTCGTTCTCCTGTTATTTGAGTAGTGGAACTTATAACACTTCCGTAAACTAGCCATATAGATAAAACAGAGATAACAGAAAGCCAGATATATTTGAAGGTGGCATTTTTGTGTTCTTTAATATTTTCAAATAACCAAGAAAGACCAATACCACTATAAAAGAAAGCAAAAATATAATAAGGTGCATAATACCAATGGTAATTAGGGACATTAAAATAAATAAAAAATGTACTATAAAAAAGTAAAAATGTAACGGCTATGACATTAATACTTTTTAACCCCAGTTTAATGACCCCAAATATAGGTAAAACCATTAAGCTATAAGCCAGTATTTTTTGTCCTATAAAAAACCATTCAAGCTGATATTGAACAGTTAAAAAAGCATGAGGCCATTCTCCCCAATAGCCTGATGCCCCTTGTTGTACTTTTGCAGAAGCTGTAGCAGGTAAAAAGTGACCATAATAAAGTTTATAAAAACTGTAATTTGCAGCTAATAATAAAATAGGAATGATAAAATATTTTAGTTTAGGGAAAGGTCTTCTTAGTCTAAAATGCTCAATAGCCATAGCTAAAATCAAAAGAGCCCCTTCATTACGTGTCATCACTAACAGTGCACATGCGATCCCTAAAAGAAAAATATCCTCTTTTTCAAATAAATAGATACACAACCCAATTAAAAATATAAATAATGGGGTTTCCATTGTATAAACAAAATAAAAATAAGGGGTACACGCAGCAAATACAGCTCCAAATAAAATAATAGGTAAGCGTTCATATTTGGAAAAGTTAACCGTAAAGATAATTAGGGTTAATGCCATAAAAGTAGTAGCTAAAAACATACTCGCGTTTTGCATATTACCTGTAATAAAAAAGGCAATAATTGTAACATAAGTATAGAGAGAGGATGTTAAGCCATTAAAGCGTTCCCCAATATTATAAACAAGCCCGTGCCCTTCAAATAAATTTTGTACATAACGTTGGTAAATAAGTGCATCATCTAGCTGGAAAGCCCAGTTTATATGGGAAAAATAAAATAGAGGAATAAGAAATGTTAAATATAGAAGATATTTTCTATTAGAAATAAAAAAATGCATGAAAGCTCTACTAAAAAATTGGGTAGTCCGGCATAAGTAGTGAAAAAATTCTAATTAAGCCTGAATTATTTGGATACTAACTTCTTCATATTCATAGCACTGTATTTTCAGGACTACCAAAAATTGGAAGGGTAAAATTATGCATTTATTATATAGAAGGTTTCTCTATTTGAATAATGATAAGTGTGAATTAAGAGCTAAAAATTTGTAATTAGTTCATTCAAAATCTTTCTCAAATCAAGGTAAATAAGTAAGCCTATCTTAATTTCAATAAAAGATTTAATATATTAACTAAACTAAGCTGTGCTGCTCCATTATTAATAATGTTTGTTGTTTATCTTGGCAAAACTAAAAAATAATACAGATAAACACTGCGAGTGAATATTTTTTTGTGCTAAAGTGGTCATACTTATTGTATGCAATGGTATGGTGGAATGTGAATAAATCACTACAAAAATTAAAAACAGGCTCGTCTGTTTTATAAATAACAAATAGCTGCTCTATCAGTACATGCTAAAACAAAGTTGATATATAAAAAAAGAGGTAGTTTGTTGTGTCTAATGATGTCAAACAACAACAAGATATGGATAAGTTATCAGCGCTTTATCGTGAAGCAATTTGCCAAATTGGTGAAGACCCAAATCGTGATGGCCTATTAAAAACACCTATGCGTGCTGCAAAAGCATTTAAGCATTTAACCATGGGGTATGAGCAAGATTTAGATACTGTTATTAATGGGGCATTATTTGAATCAGATAGTGATGAGTTAGTTTTAGTACACGATATTGAGTTTTATAGCTTATGTGAGCATCACTTATTACCTTTTTTTGGTAAATGTCATGTTGGTTATTTACCTTCTGGTAAGGTATTGGGTCTATCTAAAGTGGCACGTATTGTTGATATGTTTTCACGTCGCCTACAAATCCAAGAGCAATTAACTAATCAAGTTGCTCAAGCAATTCAAGAGTGTACCAATGCATATGGTGTGGCAGTGATTATGGATGCCAGTCATATGTGTATGACCATGCGTGGGGTAGAAAAACAAAACTCTAGCACAGTGACTTCTGCAACACTGGGAACCTTTAGAAATAACCCAGCAGCGCGCGCAGAGTTTATGACTTTAGTGTCCACCTCTTCTGCACGCTAATTGCTTATTGCAGTAATAAGGGGTATTTATGTATTTATAGATACCCCTTCTTTATTAGCGTTTTATAATTTTAAGGGGATGCTCTGGCCATTTTTCTTTAAGTTCTTTGGCACGTTGTTTGGCTTTTTCTGGTGTGCTAAAGCAGAAACCATGACCGTGCTCACGCCAACCACCTCCTGCATCTTCTGTCCACTCACTAGGTGATTTAGGGTTAAACATTAAGCAAATTATATAGCCATGTAGGCTTTTAGGTTGCTCTTCTTCTAGTTCATGTAGAAATTCACTTTCTAACTCAAGGGTTGTGGGACTTGTTGGGGTTTCAACAGGTTTAAAATCCTCATCAATATGATCCAGTTCATCTTCTAAATGATCAATAACTTTCCCTGTGTAAACTGTTTTCTTATTTGTTTTAGAGGGCAGCTTATCAGCCGTATTCTGTGATAAGCTTTTTTCTAAACGGGAAATTTCCTCAAGCTCATGTAAATCCAATAATTCTAGGTCTTGTTTTGCTTGCTCTCTTTCAAGCATATTTAAGCGTGCTTCTAACTCATTATCAACTTTCATGATTAAATCCTCACTATTCTATAAGAATGTACTTTACTCATTCTGAATTAAATCAATAGTATTTTTTAACATAAAGTAAAACTCCTACCTTTTACTCTTATCATTAAATTATATACAGTTTATTTCACTCTACCCTTATTTTTTCCTTTAATTTTATTAAGATAAATTTAAAACCAGATCAATATAAGGATGGTGCAAAAAGCGTATTTTTTCACTATTTTTTGTTAACAGTGTTATTTTTTTTTGTAATTGTGTGGCATTAATACCCCGTTTAAGTAGTTGTACCATGATCATATTGATATGATGCGAACTAATACCTTGGTCATGGGGTAGGTTATTTGTATTAGCTTGGTAAGCAATTAATTGCAAAGGCTGTTTAGATTTCTTTATTGATGCGGCTAAAGCATCAAGTTGTTGTAAGCTTTCTTTGGATAGCAGGCTGTCATTGATAAGTGATAAACGTACAGTCAATAATTTCCCTGTACGCACCCCTTTTACACCATCATAAACCGTTGTTTTTCTTTGTTTATTTATATTGCCATTCACCGTATTACGCTGCTTTACTAAACTGCGTTGAATACCTATCTGCTGTTGTTGCATGATTTCCAGTTGGCGTTGTGCAAATAGGGAGGTTAAATTAGCTTGTCTATAAAGTACTTGGGCTTGCTGACCTTGTTGTACTGTTGTTGCATTAGTTAATATTTCAGATTGATATTGTTTAGTAGATAAAGCCGTGCGGTATTTGTTTTGTGTGATCACTTGTTTTTGCTGCAAGCTATAAAGCTGTTGTGTTGTAACAGGTATTACAGATGCAGGCTGTGAAGTACGGGTTTCTTTTTCCCCCATAGGAATATCAAATGTTTTACGCTGACTATGTGCTTCATCACTGATTACGGAAGGGGCAACAACATAGGGGGGAGATTTAGTTTGCTGCTGATTGCAACCAAATAAAAGAGGAGCACTTATCACGCTTAAAAATAATGCATGTAGAGGGGGTAAATATAGGCTAGCCATAGTGTGCATAATCCTAGGTGGCATGATATATCTCAAAAATTTAATATGGTCACAACAAGGTCATAGTCGAGCTTGATATAGCAATAAGGGGGATATAATAAATATAAATCAATGAGTTAAAAATGTAAACGTACAAATAAACCTGTTTATATTTGTATAAGCAATAAAAAATCAGGCTTATCTCTACCTTAATCACAACTATTATAACGAAAAAATGTATTAAGAATAAGAGCTGGAATTACCTTTAAACCCATCAATAAGTGTATCTATCGTAAAAGTAAAAAATTCATCATTAACTATTTTTTTATGATTTACTTTATGCATAGCAAGGTTTGCCAAACCTTGGGTTAACGCCCATGTCATATGAGTTAAACCCAGTGTATTTTCAGGGCGAATTTTATGGGCTTGCTGACATAATGCAATCATCATCAAAATTTCTTTAAATACCCGGTCATTCGCAATATATAAAGGATGTTTTATATCATGAATAGTATTTAAATGTTCAAACATCAATGTGTAATAAGCTGTATTAGAAGCGGCAAATAAAACAATTGTTTTCAGCATTAATTGCAAACGTTTTACTTCATCCAAATCATTTGTTTGTCTTATTTCACGCAATGCTTGGGCAAGCTTATTAAAACCTGCCTCTGCTACAGCATGTAATAACTCTGATTTATCGGTAAAATGACGATAAGGTGCGGTACGTGAAACCCCTACACGTTGACTCAGTGCACGCATTGTTACACTATCAACACCTGTTTCATTCATCATTTCTATGGTGGTTTTTAATAAACAGGCTCGTAAATCACCATGATGATACTGTTCTTTTTTCATAATTTTTACAATTCATTTTATTAATATGATGTATCTTTATAGTTAATAAAGAGTTATCTATATTTTTATATAATTAACTATTTATTTCATTAATAGCTTATTTTAAATTTATGATATCTGTCTTTATCACTATCAATTATCAGTGTAAAAGATGTAATCCATTATATTATTCATATACAAGACTTACATTCACTGTGTTATACCCAATATTGCAATCTACATACCTTAAATTTTAACTATGTATTAATTAGTTTATTTTATGACTTTAGACAGGATCATTTTATGCTAGGGGAATCTATTATTATTTCATGAAAATAGGATAATTATTATGTTTTATATAAAAGTGCTTATCAGTGTTTTTTTTATGAGTTTCTTCTCCTGTACTTATGCAGAGGATAAACAAAAAATAATTCGATTGACGACCTCTGAATTTCCACCTTATATTAGTGATTCATTAGAAGGAAAAGGCTTCCTTGTTAAAATGATACGTGGTGCATTTCAACAACAAGGATATCAAGTAGAAATTGATTTTTATCCATGGCAACGAGCTTTTATACTGGCTAAAAAAGGGGGATATGATGGTATTTTTCCATTGTGGTATTCTGATGAGCGTGCCAAAACATTTTTATATTCACGCCCCACAGTATCTAGTGAAATCACCCTATATAAACAAAAACAAACAATCATTAAGCCATTAAATTATAACACTATAAAAAACTATAGTATCGGTGCAGTACGTGGGTATGCAAATCCTCCTCTATTAAACCAATCAGAGATATTGCTAGAATTGGTAACTTACGATATCCAAAATTTACAAAAATTAGCCAAAGGGCGCGTTGATTTAATTGTGATGGATAATTATGTAGCTAACTACCTTCTTATGACAGAATTACCGCAGTATGTGGGGAAACTGACAGCAATTTATCCGCCCCTAGAAAAAAAACCTCATTACCTTGGCTTGAATCATAATAGCTCTCATCTAAAGCAAAAAATGACTGATTTTAATCGTGGTTTTACCATCTTAGAAGAAACTGGACAGATTAAAACACTCTTAGCTCCTTATCAGCCAAATACAAAAAAATAATAATATCAAAAGATTAGCCCTTTATGTTATAAAATGTATTGAGATAAGCTATTTTAACCGCTAGAATATCTAAACAAACATATGTTTTTATTAAATTTTAATGATACTGACATGTAGTATTAATTCTATCACCCTCTACTAATATATGTTATATTACATCTTGCTTAATCACGAAAGGTTTATTACTCCTTGAGTCACATTCCACTTAGTGTCCTGTTTGGTATTTTAGTTTTTCTAATCTTGTCTTCAGGTTTTTTTTCCGCCTCTGAAACAAGTATGATGGCGATTAATCGTTATCGTCTTCGCCATCTTGCCGCACATGGTAATAAAGCGGCACAACGGGTGAATCGCCTGTTAGAACGCCCTGACCGTTTGATTGGTGTTATTTTACTAGGTAATAATTTTGTTAATATTCTTGCTTCCTCTATCGCAACAGTGATTGCTGTAGATTTAATGGGCGAAGCAGGCATTCCAGTTGCCGCCGCACTATTAACCTTAATTATTCTTGTTTTTAGTGAAGTGACCCCCAAAACCGTTGCTGCACTACATCCTGAAAAAGTTGCTTTTCCTTTTTCATTTGTCATACGTCCTTTATTAATACTGCTTTATCCACTGGTTTGGATACTCAATATTATCAGTAATAATTTATTAAAATTACTGGGTATTTCACAAGAAGATAGTGATGCACATCGCTTAAGCAGTGAAGAGCTGCGCACTGTGGTACATGAAGCAGAAGGGATCATCAGCAAAAAACACCAACAAATGCTACTTGGCATTATGGATTTAGAAAAGGTAACGGTAGAAGATATTATGATTCCTCGTAATGAGGTGATAGGGATTGATCTCAATGCCCCACAAGATATTATCGAGGATCAGCTTGCCACCTCCCAGCATACCCGTTTACCTTTATACCGAGAAAGTATTGATAATGTTGTGGGAATGATTCACCTACGTAAAGTGATTCATTTATTCAAACATGAAGAATTTACTAAAAAAGCTTTAGAAGAAATTGCCAAAGATCTGTATTTTGTCCCTGCTGGCACGCCTTTAAGTATGCAGTTACTTAATTTTCAACGCCATGAACGACGTGTTGGGTTAGTGGTTGATGAATATGGGGATATTCAAGGTTTAATTACCATTGAGGATATTTTAGAGGAAGTTGTTGGAGAATTTACCAGTAATCCTGATTCATTGAATCCTGCCATTCATCCACAGGAAGATAACACGGTGTTGGTTGATGCCAGTATTGCGATTCGTGAGTTGAATCGTATTATGCAGTGGAATCTTCCCACTGAAGGACCTAAAACTTTAAATGGACTGATTTTAGATTATTTGGAAGCCATTCCTGAAGCAGGAATCAGCCTATTATTAGAAGGCTACCCCATTGAAATTGTTCAAGTCACTAATAATGCAGTAAAAATGGTACGTGTTCATCCTAATGCATGGCAGCCTCCTGCACGCCAACAAAACCATTCTTAATCATTTTACCTGCTATACCTTGTACGCCTAAACAGCGTGCAAGGTTATCTCTATTTTTTGTTATACTAAGCTTCCCTTTTTTCTAGTTTTTATCTTCTGCAATTAATTACGTGATGACTATGAGCTCTTATACACCTGATGAAAATGGTTACTTAAAAGTTAAAACCTATCGGTCAGGGCATTTTGTTTTTCAAATTGGTTTAGATTTTCAGCAGTTGGAGCCTTTTGCTGCACGTGTTAATGATGCCCATATTCGTTTCACTAGCTTGCCTTTTGTCAGTGAAATATCTGGGGAATTAGAAAAACAAGTGATGGTATCTTCCATCTATGGCACTAATACCATAGAAGGGGGGGAGTTAAGCTATGAAGAAACAGAAGAGATTATTCAAGCACAAGATGGGGCAACTTTAGCGGATAGTGAGCGACGTATTACTAATCTTAGAAATGCTTATAAACTCTCTGAAAAGACGGCCAAGTATATTTTTCAAGCACGTAAACAGCAGCTAGAGCAGGCCGGACAGCTACTAATCCCTGGGGAGGGTATTCTTCATCTTGCGGAAGATATGTTTAAAGAATTACATGCGCATATTACGGATGGTTTACAGCATCGCTATAATAAACCCACTTTATATAGAGATAATGTAAAAGGGCATAAAACCCAAGTTGGGCATACAGAAAAAGGCGGTGTATATCAGCCGCCAAAATGTAAAGATGATATTCAAATGCTGATGCACGCCTTATGTGATTGGGCAAACTGTGACGCGGTTAAAAATTTACCTGCCTTATATCGTGCCTCTTTAATTCATTATTATTTTGAACTTATTCACCCTTTTTGGGATGGTAATGGGCGTACAGGACGAGTAGCTGAGGCGACTATTTTACGTGCATCAGGTTATGAATACGCGCCACATGCCATGTCACATTATTATTTGGACAATATCCAAGCTTATTTTCAGCTATTAAACCAGTGTCGGAAAGCAGCAGAAAAAAAACAGACTGCACCTAATACTGATTTTGTGATCTTTTTTCTTAAGGGTATGTTAAGTACAATTAATCGCTTACATGATCGAGCAAATGTTTTAATTAGTGATATTTTAATGCAAGCACGTTTAGAGCATTTAATTGTAAATCAAGCAATTACTGTACGTCAGCATACTATTTTAGCCACCTTGATAGCGAATAAGCAGATACGCCATAGAGACAAGCTAAAAATCCAACCTTGGTATAAAGCCCTTTATCAAAACTTAACAGAGCGTACTGCTGTACGTGATCTTAAAAAATTGGTGGATTTGCAACTGATTTATATTGATATAAATAATACCATTCACATTATTTCCTCCAAACCAAAGATCAAATTATCAGAACACCCTCACGCAAATATAAGCTAAGCTTGTCATAAATTTTATAAAATACAGTGTGACAGACTGTTTTTATAAAAAATTAGCCCATCTTGAGAAAAAAAGTAAAAATAAGCAGACAGGATAGGACAATTTTAGATAAAATGTCCGATTGCATTTAGAAACTTACAGTCTTCAAACTTGTAAGGTTACTGTGCCGCTTACTGTATTGTTTTTATTTCTATTGTTATCTGTTCCGATTGGAGAAATTTCATGAATCCTATGCTAAATATTGCTATACGTGCAGCACGTCGAGCAGGCGATATTATTACGCGAGCATTAGAAAGTGGGCAAGCACCAAAAGTAGATAGCAAAGGACATAATGATTTTGTTAGCTCCATTGATAGACAAGCTGAGCGTGAAATCATTGATATTTTATCAAGAGCTTACCCACATCATGCAATTAAAGCAGAAGAAAGTGCAACAGCTGTCACAGCTGCAAACGGGAAAAAACCTTCTTTTGAGTGGGTTATTGACCCCTTAGATGGTACAACAAACTTTTTATATGGTTACCCACATTTTGCTATTTCTATTGCCTTAAAACACAATGATCGTGTTGAACACGCTGTGATTTATGATCCTTTACGTCAAGAATTATTTACTGCATCACGAGGACAAGGGGCACTATTTAATAATCGCCGTATTCGTGTTAATAATTTACCTTCTTTAGAAGGTGCTTTACTGGGTACAGGTTTCCCCTTTAAAAAGCAACATCATCTTGATGTATATTTAGAAACATTTAAAGCTTTATTTCCTCATACAAAAGGGGTGCGCCGTGCAGGATCTGCTGCTTTAGATCTTGCCTATGTAGCTGCAGGGCGTTTAGATGGTTTTTGGGAAATTGGTTTGGATGAGTGGGATATTGCGGCAGGAACATTAATAGTAGAAGAAGCAGGGGGTTTAGTCTGTGATTTTACTGGGGGACATAATCATTTAAATTCAGGTAATGTTGTAGCAGGCTCCCCAAAAGTATTAAAAGGGATTTTACAAAATATTCAACCACATTTAACTGATGTATTAAAACAATAAATCTCTTTATTCCTTCACCATGTAACAGAGAATTTTTATTCAATCTGACACAGTCGTAGGTCGGGTAGACGAAGGAAACCCGACATTCAAAAATCATTCTCCCCCCTAAGCGATAAATAAAGGGAACATCTTTTTCTATTTTGCTTGATGGGTGGTGTTTTTGATATCACAATAAAATGTTGGTTTTCCTACGTTAAACCAAACTGACAACCCTGTTATATTAGTCATCATAAATAAAAAGGGTTTATTGTTTATCCCCCTTTAATAAAGCTCATGGATAAAGGGGAAAAGAAAGGAATATCTCTTTTTAAGCTATTTGTATTATCATGCTATGCTTAAACACTATTATATCAAATAAAAATGTATACCTAACGACATTAATATTAAGGTGTTGAGTTGCATAACGAGGAGAACAGGGCTTATGTCTATAATACGTTATAGTGTGTATTTGAGCATTATGTGTAGTGTACTTGCCTGTAATGGTGAAAAAGTGGATAAAGTACAAGCGGGTGTGTCCTATCAAACCTTAGCAGATAGTTTACATATTGTGCTTGCATCCGATAGAAAAGCTTATGAAGATATTATTTTTGATCGATTAGGGCGAGTAGAGCGTGTATTACTTCCTCATACCAATTGGAAAGAAGAAAAAACCGTTCCCTTTCCTTCCCAATTTTTTGCTGAAGCCTCCCAGCTTACTGAAGAAATGGGGGCAAAATTTAGCTATGTGCTCATTTCCAAATACCCCTTAAACAAGCAAAATAAACCTATAACCGAAGAAGAAAAACGTGCCTTAGATTTTGTCTACAGTAATCCGAAAAAGAATTACTATGGTGAAGAAATTATTGGTAAGCAAACCTATTTTACGGCTGCTTATGCTGAAACAGCTTATGCACGTCCTTGTGTTACTTGCCATAATAACCATGATAAAGCCAGTAAATATGACTATTCAACAGGACATGTGATTGGCGCAATTTTCTTACGTATCCCAATGGAATCTTAATTAACATGATAAAGAGCAGTATTTGTATCATTTTGAGTCTATTTTTGTTAATAACAAGCTCATGGGCAAAAGAAGAAAAAACCAGTATTCCTCATGCGATTGAGAAAAACTTACCGCTTCCTACTTACCCTGAAGAGGGAGGGGAATGGTTAAATTTTGAAGTAGATGAAACCACAGGAGTTAGTTTTGCACTCTCTGTTTCTGATTTACAAGTTATTGATGACGATATCACCCGTTATATGGTAGCGATTACATCAGCATCAGGGGTACGCAATATTTTCTATGAAGGCATACGTTGTATTACACAAGAATACAAAACCTATGCTTATGGCAATAGCCAAAAAACACTACACCCTAAAAGTCGCCCAACATGGCGCGCTGTACGTTCAAGCAATAAGGGATTCATGCGTTTTAGACCTACCTTATATAAATATTATTTATGTAATGCTGTGAATGATAAACAACTTAGCCGTGATTTTATCCTTCAAAATCTAAAAGATAGCTCTTATGTTGAACATGTTCATATAGATAGTTTTGTAAATTAAAATTTGTATTTTCATCTACTTTTGGTATAATCAATGACGTTGTTGAGGTGGGCATGGATGCCTGCCTTAACACCTCCTTCTCTATCTCTCCCCCTTAATTTAAATAGTTTTATTTTTCTTCTTCTATCATAAGAAATAATACGCTATATTTAGCTATCATAATTAGCTCAACACTTAATCATCATATTATAAAACACCCTACCTTATTCCCCTTCTTGAAATAAGAATGATCTGCTATGACAACAAAGTCTTGGACACTTAATGATTCACGTGCACTCTATAATCTAGATTATTGGAGTGAAGGCTATTTTGATATCAACGACACAGGCGAGATTATCATTCTACCTGTTGCAGATAAAAGCATTACCATCAGCTTGCATGAACTTGCCCAAAAATTAAAATTTCAAGGTTTATCACTGCCTATTCTGGTACGTTTTTCTAATATTCTCCAACACCGTGTACAGCGTCTTTGGCAAGCCTTTGAGCTGGCGATGAAAAATGAAGATTATACTGCTAATTATACTGCGGTATACCCGATTAAAGTCAATCAACAACAGCATGTTATCAAAACATTATTAAAATCAGGTCAAGGGAATATTGGTTTAGAAGCGGGGAGTAAATCAGAGCTAATTGCAGTACTGGCTCTTGCTCCTCGTGCCCGAGATGGGCGGCAAGGTACTGTTATTTGCAATGGCTATAAAGATCGGGAATACATTCGTCTTGCCTTAATTGGGCAACAAATGGGCTTACGTCCCTATATCGTCATAGAAAAAGCCTCTGAATTAGAGCTTATTATTGATGAAGTAGCAAAAATGGCAATTACACCACGTTTAGGGGTACGTGTCCGTCTAGCATCTATTAGTGCAGGGCAATGGCAAAATAGTGGGGGTGAAAAATCTAAATTTGGCTTATCTGCAGCACAAATATTAAAAGTTGTTGAACGCATTATTAGTGCAGGCTTAACAGATTCATTGCAATTATTACATTTTCATCTAGGTTCTCAAGTCGGGAATATTCGTGATATCCAGCGAGGACTACGTGAAGCGGCTCACTTTTATGCTGAATTACATGCACTGGGTATTTCTATTAAAGTAGTAGATGTTGGAGGGGGCTTAGGTATTGATTATAACGGCACCCGTTCGCGTGATAATTACTCTATTAATTACACAATACAAGAATACGTCAATAATATTGTGCATGAATTTAAAACTATTTGTGATGAAAAAAAGCTCCCTCATCCTAATATTATCACTGAATCAGGGCGGGCAATGACCGCACATCATGCTGTATTAATTACTAATATTATTGATATTGAACACCCCCCTCTAACAGGTGAATTGCCCACTATCAATGATGATGAGCCAACTATTTTGCAAGATTTAGCACATGGTTTAGAAAAGCTACATAATTCATCTAGTGTTGAAGCTTATCATGATGCAGTACATTTATTGGCTGAAGCTCACATCATGTTTTCACATGGTTTATTAAATCTCACTCAACGCGCCCAAGCTGAGCAACTTTATTATGCCATTTGTGCTCAAGTACGTGACAAACTTGAAGTTCGTTATCATCATCATCGCACTATTTTAGATGAGCTAAATGAAAAACTCACCAGTAAATATTTTTGTAATTTTTCCTTATTTCAATCCATTCCTGATGCATGGGCAATTAATCAACTTTTTCCTATTATGCCTTTACAACGCTTGAATGAAGAGCCTAGCTATCGCGCCACTTTGCATGATTTAACCTGTGATTCTGATGGACAAGTAAAATGCTATATTGAGAGTGATGGGATTAATACTAGCTTGCCCGTTCATGATATTGGAGCAGAAGATGATTATTATCTTGGTTTCTTTTTAGTAGGGGCATATCAAGAAATCCTAGGGGATATGCATAACTTATTTGGTGATACTTATGCTGTTAATCTTATGGTGGATGAACAAGGTAATTATGAATTGGTTGAACCCATGCAGGGGGATACCGTGCAAGATATGTTACGTTATGTACATATTGATGTAGATAAGCTACGCACCACCTACCGCCGCCGCCTTAATAGTACGCCAGAACTCAGTGATGCACAGCGTAAAGATTACTTACAAGAGTTAGAAGCAGGTTTAATTGGCTATACTTATTTAGAATAAAAGCTGGATAGTTAAAAGTTACATATTATAAAAAAAGGGGTATAAAAAAAGCTGTTTCTATAATAATATTAAAAGAGTCCTGTTATTTGACACTAAGGAGTTATCGCTGGTGTTTAGTACAATCAAATCACTTTTTCAAAAAAATAGACCATCTAGAGTCAACAAGCTTGAGGCTCAGCTAGATAATATTCTTAAGATGAATGAAACGGAATTGCTTGAATTTTCAGAGGGCTTAAATGAATGCTTGAACCTGATGGAAGAAGAAGTGGAACGGGTCAAATCAAAAGCAAATGATTATCCTCATGCTGGGATGGCAGGTGATGTATGGTTTGATGGGGCTGCACTGGCTGGTTATGGTGAAGCTTTAGCACACTTTTTAGCAGATAAGGATTTTTTAGCAGCCCAAGCAAGAGCGACCCATGCATGGACAATAGCCGTTTTAAGTGTATGTGCACACTATCATCATATGGTAGGGCCTGCAATGATTGCCAATGCATCAATTAAAGAACGTATGGGGGATTTAGCCTATGCAAAATGGGCTTATGGTGCCGTCTTACAAGATTTTGAATCTATTTTAGAGTATGCTGAAGAAGATAATTATAAACCTGTAGGAGATGATTTAACTTCTCTTCAATCTTTAGAGTGTGCAGCGACTCGCCTAATTGAACTCAATGAACTATCAGGTGAAAATGGTATTGCACCCAGTATTTTAGAACGCATTAAAATCGTAATGAAAAAAGAAGAAGAACCAGAGGAAGCATTTGAGTAAGACAATAAACAAAATAACTTAACATTACATAAAAAGTAATAAAAGAAGCAATGATACAATAAATAATATATATAATGTTATAAACATTGGAAAGCCTCTTTCTCTTCTTTGTGCTTTTTTTTCTCCCCTTGCTTCTTTTTTCTTTTCTTCCTTGTATAAGAGATCAGCGACATCTTGAACTGTAGAGACCGCTTCCCAATCCGAATCACTCCTTTCAACATTACAAGCTTCTTCGAGATCATTAACAAAATAAAAACTAAGCTCATCATCATCAATATTTAAATCTTCAATTAGACGATCTGTTTTATGTATTGTTACATTAGGATTATCTAAAGCCTCCCGTATTTTTGAATATACTATTTCTGATATATATTCTTTCATTATAATATTCATGATCTAATCAATAAGTTAAGTATAGAGCTCTCTAATATCAGCATTCTATTTTCTCTATTAATTTAATACTCCACATACACCCAGCTTATGATTAGCTATAAAACACAATAATTACAGTTGGTTAATGTATTTATACTCTAACAAGTATATAGTTTATTTCAACTGTGCAACGCCCATAGATTTAAAAAATACTTCTTTCATTTGTTTACTTCCTATCATTTCTAAAAAGGTGATAGCAGAGTGACCATTATCATTTTTAATCAATATATCAGCCCCATTTTGTAATAAAATTTCTGCAATCTCACACTGATCTTGTTCTATTGCTTCATGGAGTGCTGTATTGCCATGTTCACACCGTTGATTAATATTTGCACCTGCCTCAAGTAAAACTAAAACATAATCTTTACGCCCCATCACAACCGCTGTATCTAAAGCTGACTCCCCAAATCCATTTTTAATATTTGGGTTATCAAGTTTAATGCCGCTAAAACAAGGAAGTTCGTTAATTTCACATAAAATAGATTTTAATGTTGGTTTCATTTAATTAAATGCCCCTTTAATATATTAGATTTACAGCATCACTATACTATACCAATACTAAAAATAGCAATATAAATAAAACTGTATTTTGCATGATAAATTTATTGTGTATAAAACATATTTTGCTATCTATTCTACCTAAAGAAATTCCCCTTTATTTTAACAAGTCATTAAAAAACATGGAATTAATCGTCGTTTAATATAACTAGGTACTTATATATGTGATAAAGTTTATTTTATAATAGCGTCTTCTAAATTACTTTAAGTGATCCATGTTTATTATGTCTATACATCGCATTTATCATTTTATATTTTTACTACTTACTTTAAGTATCCCTCTTCTTGCTCATGCAAATGAAAAAGCACCAGCAGAGTTTCCTTCTCAAGAATTGCTTAATATGGAGTTGGCTGCACTTTTTGATATAGAAGTCATTTCAGCTACCAAGAAAAAACAATTACTTTCTGATACGCCAGCAGCTATCTCTGTTATTACTGCAGATGATATAAAACGTTCAGGGGCTTTACATATTGCTGAGGCCTTACGTATGGCTTCAGGAATTTTTGTTGCACAGCGAAATAGTGGTGACTGGTTTGTTGCATCCCGTGGCTCCTTTAATTCCAGTTTTGTAAATAAATTACTTGTCTTAGTGGATGGGCGTAGTGTGTATAACCCACAGCTTGCCCGCACATTTTGGAATGATTTAAATGTGTATTTAGAAGATGTAGAGCGTATCGAAGTGATTCGTGGTTCAGGAGGAGCTATTTGGGGAGCTAATGCAGTGAATGGAGTGATTAATATCATTACTAAATCTAGTCATGATACCCGTGATACAGTTGTACAAGTTGGTAAAGGTAATTTAGTTGATCATATCTTAAGTGCTCGTCATGGGGGAGCACTTTCCTCACACACTAGCTACCGTGTTTATGCCCAAAAAACCGAAAACAATAAAACAAAAAATCCTTTATTAGCTGATAGTGCAGATATGAAGCAAGCAGGTTTTCGCTTTGATAGTTATTTAGAAGCTGATACAGAGCTCAGTATACAAGGGGGAGTATCTAGCCGAGAAGCAGATGATATTGATATAGAAACCTATGCTCCAACCTTATCAAAAACTAATACACACTTCCTTTCTGCACAATGGAATCGTACCTTTTCAGATACAAACAAGTTAAGTTTAAAATCTTATTATAGTTATGAAGATCGTAGCATATCAGCTATTAGCCTTGATAATACAATAGTTGATATTGATCTGACTCATCAATTTCAACTCTCAACTAATCATGCCATTATTTGGGGGGGAGGCTATCGCTGGACACATTATAATATTGAAGAAGGATCATTAATTAATGTGGAGAAATTAAAAGATTCAGAAAAATTATTTAATGCTTTCATTCAAGATGATATAACGCTCAAACCTGATTTACACTTAATTTTAGGTGCTAAGCTAGAACATAATGATTATACAGGATTAGAGTTTCAGCCAAATATTCGTATTGCATGGACACCACACAAACACCAAACACTTTGGGCTGCCATATCTCGTTCCGTACATACCCCTGCATTATTAAATGATCAGGTTAATGCACTAATCAAAGCCCCTCCTTCATTAACACAACTTAACCCACTTTTATCATATGTTCACTATACAGGTAATAAAGAACTAAAATCAGAATCCATTATCAGCTATGAATTTGGGTTTCGCCACTCTATTGCATCAAACTTAACATGGGATACAAGCTTTTTTTATAATGATATAAAAGATTTGATCACTACAGAAGTCTATCCAACAATAAACCCTCTAACAGGAGAAATTGGGATATTAAATCCTCAATCTAATGGAATGGAAGGCTATAGTTTTGGAGCTGAAAGCAGTTTAAAATGGCGTACAGGAAAATGGCAATTTAGTTTTAATTACAATTATTTAAATATTGTTGTAACCCCTGATGCAATGATTAATACAACACATGATGAATTAGAGCATGATAATCCTGAACATCGCTTTTCTTTGTATACCTCTGTTGATATCACCCCAACAATACAAGCAAATATGAATATCTATTATGTGAGTCACTTACCTAAACGACAGCTTGATGAATATACCAATACAGATGTTAATATCTCTTGGAAAATAAATAAAAATGTACACCTTTCTGTGATAGGTAAAAATTTGTTTGATAACCAAAAACCACAGTATACACCACATATGTATGATCCACTGATTACAGAAATTCCACGTAGTATTTATACTCAGTTACGCTGGCAGTTTTAGATAAGTTGCTCCCCCCTCATTTAACAGAGAGTCAGCAATTACGTTGACTCTCTTTTTAGAGCCTACTCTTTTTTCTTATATTGACATTTCCTTATATATCCTGCATTTTCTCTTGTTACTTATTACTATAAAAATCAAAGGAGAATGCGATGTCGCGTTTTTTACTCTTTTCTTTATTACTATTTGGAAGTAGCCAACTCTACGCCAATAGTGATATTTCTCTCCATCATCAGCTTCCTGAAGATATTCCTTTTACAGCAGCTGATCAGCGTGGTGATAATTGGCTTAACCATCATCAAAAGCGTGTTAACCGTCATGCATGGCGTACTTTTATCAGCTTAATGTGGCCTGTTAATCCTTTACATCGTGGTATTGCGCATAAAGAAAGTAAACTACATGATGCAGGCTTACGTGTCTGGGAAACATGGAAAGAACAATATGAAGTCTATCCTAAGGATGGATCAGCTCCCGCGCCGTGGAATGCTAAAGAAACTTTGCCTGCTGCTTGCCAAACAGGGGAAACTGAAAACTTACGCCATTTATACCGTCAGGAAAAAGTTGATGATGTATTAGATGCAATCAATCAAGCTGTTAAAGTCGATGGGACACTTCCCGGAACCTTAACCGATCAACATGGTAAAGTCGTCCGTTATGAAATTCGCATGAATCGCCGTGTATTTGATTATATTGTAGAAAATAAACTTTATAACGGTGAGCAGCAGACTAAAGCTGATAAAGTAGATTTCCCTGATGGCTCTATTTTAATTAAAGCGGCATGGCGCGAATTAACAGCCGAAACCCCAATAAAAGAGCGCAAGCAATTTATGACGCGCCAAGCCTGTATTTGTGATGGAGATGATTGTCATCGTGCTAAAGTGGCGATGGTGGGTTTTCACATCATGCATAAAACCCCTAGTGCACCACAGTGGATTTGGTCAACTTTTGAGCATGTTGCCAATGTACACCCAACTCATGGTTTACCTGCCAACTTTAATAATCCAAATTGCCAAGGGCAATACTGTGCTAATAACAGTCAAACCCCAACAGGTACCCCTAACCAAGTTACGCAAATTCTACCGCTGACTCCTGAATTAGAAAAGCTTAACCACCGTATGCAACAGCTTTTTACAGGGGTTCATTCTGTCTTAAGTCGTTACCAATTAATGAGTGCACAATGGCCATTACCTGCTGCAAATAAAACAGATCCTGCTACAGTCTTTAATGTGATGCCGACTTTTTCAGCCAATACAACAATGGAAACCTTTGCCCAAGATACCTCTAGCTGTATGGGCTGCCATGTAATGTCACGTAGTTTACGCCCTGATCAATTTGTCTCAGGAGATTTTAGTTTTACCTTAAATAATGCACATCCTAAACCAGAGGGGGCAATCTGTAACAGTTATGATTATGCCAATTCAGTAGCCTGTAGTGATGAGATTATCTTATTTGATCCAAAGGATTTAGCAAATTATCCCCCTGCCCAACAAAAAAGCATTACCCACGGCTATAATGTAGCCAGTCATACCTATGAAAAACTACCTAATAATGTAGGTAATCGTTTACATTGCCGTAGCTGTCATTTGCACGCAGGCGGTGATCAAAATGCCTCGTGGTGGGTTGGTATGAATAGAGAATACCCAACTGCTGAAAAATTACAGTCTCGGATTAACGGCTGTTTTGAACGCAGTATGAATGGGAAAACCTTATGTACACCCGCAAGTGAAGGTGTAGCAGGGGATTGTGAGAGTAATCAAGATATGAGCGGTATTATTGCTTATATGGATTGGTTAACCGATACCTATAAGAAAAAGCACAACTGTAGTAGCTTAAACAACACAGGAAAACAATGTAATCCGCCGCATGGCTTCCCTGCTTTAACGAACCCTGATGTCATCGGCAACCCTGTGCAAGGTAAAGCTATTTTTGATCAAAAATGTGCTTTTTGTCATGGTGGGCAAGGCGAAGGACGTTATGCCAGTGATACTTATTTCCGTCCAGCATTATGGGGAGATGATTCCTATAATGTATCCGCAGGCATGGCAAAAACAGATAAATTTGCCCGCTTTGTACGGTGGAATATGCCCTACAGCAGTGGCGGCTTACTCACTGATCAAGAAGCACAAGATTTAGCATGTTTTGTTGATGCGCATAAACGCCCAGGGAAAACTGAAGCAGGTAATGGAGATAATCCTGCTTGTTTAAGCCCAAGCAATCATACAGCAAAATAAAGGCAAATTTTTTTGTCTGCATCGTAAATTAAAAGAAGAGGTCACTTTATAATACATAGTGAAAGTGACCTCTTTTTTATTAAAAAACAGTACACAGAATATATTTGGCTTAGAATAGCCACAGAAAAATACAAATAAACGATAAAAATGCAGGATTATTTTAGTTTGATTCAACAGAGGGTGCTGTACACACCGTAGAATACTGCTAAAATAGGAAATTCAGTCTATTACATAGAACAAACGAGCACTGACACTGGTTTTAGTAAATATATCATCATACTATGACGTATGAATACTATACAGATTACACGACAGGTCACTTGCGGCACAAGCCACTTGCCCCCAGTGTCTACTTTTTGATTACAGAGAAAAACAGGTATAACTATTATGCTGCAAAGCATTCGTGATAAAGCCCAAACATGGATTGCATGGGTGATTGTTGGGCTATTATGTATTCCTTTTGCCCTATGGGGAGTGAACCAATATTTCACCCCTGATAATAAAGTCAGTGTTGCAGAAGTGAATGGCGTTGAACTGACCCAACAAGAATTTGATACTAATGTCCGCTCACAACGTAACCGTTTACGTGAGATGTTCAAAAATAACAACATGGACTTATCCTTCATGGAACAACAAATTCGCCAATCCACTTTAGTGAGAATGGTGGATGAAGAAGTATTGATGCAAGCTGCCATGAGTGCAGGCTTACGTATCAGTGATGGCTTATTAGCACAACGTATTCATGCTATTGATGCTTTTCATGTTGATGGTAAATTCTCACAACAGCGTTATGAAGAATTATTACGTTACCAAGGGCACAGTCCACAATCTTTTGAACAACAAATGCGCCGTGGTTTATTATCTGACCAATTACGTGTCGGTGTATCACGTTCTGCTGTGTTTACAGAACAAGCCGCACAACAACAAGCACAATTAGCTGAACAACAGCGTGCAATCACTTACGTGACTATACCAAATAGCCGTTTTGTAGAAAGTGTTGAAGTCACTGATGCAGAAATTGAAAGCTACTACAAAGAAAATCAAAATGCTTTCTTAACTAAAGAAGAAGTCAGTATTAATTACGTAGAGTTCTCTAAAGATGATCTAAAATTAGAA
>Ga0193953_1000178_pt1 | contig 35906 bp, 30 predicted proteins | sample BB_4_MG_FD_140325 | JGI IMG/M metagenome (GOLD analysis project Ga0193953, IMG submission 140325) | Microbial mat bacterial communities from the Broadkill River, Lewes, Delaware, United States - BB_4_MG | ecosystem: Environmental > Aquatic > Freshwater > River > Microbial mats | place: USA...
GGGGTTAATTGTTTAAAATCGTATGGCTAAAGTATAAAATATTTTTCATTTCACCAAATATATCTTACCATTTGTTGTGTTTTTCTTACCGTTTATTTTGGAATGATGCCATTTTGTGCTTTTTGGAAAGAAATCCTCCTTAATTGATTTTACTATTAGCTTACCTTCGAAATAGCATTTAAAATGTACTATATTTGTTCGGAATTCATTTAAAATAATAATATGAAATTAGATATTTTGGCAATTGGAGCACATCCAGATGATGTAGAATTAAGTTGTGGAGCTACAATTGCAAAAGAAGTTAGTTTAGGGAAAAAGGTTGGAATTTTAGATTTAACACGAGGGGAACTTGGAACGAGAGGTACGGCGGAAATTAGAGATAGGGAAGCTAAAGAAGCCGCAAAAATTTTAGGAGTTTCTGTACGCGAGAATTTAGCCTTTGCAGATGGATTTTTTATAAATGATAAAATACATCAACTGGAAATAATTAAAATAATTAGAAAATATCAGCCAAAAATTGTTTTATGTAATGCTATCGATGATCGACATATTGATCATCCAAAAGGAAGTAAGTTAGTTTCAGATGCATGTTTTTTATCTGGGTTAAGAAAAATTAAAACCGAATTTGATGGAAATGAACAGGAATCATGGAGACCAAAACAAGTATATCATTATATACAATGGAAAAATTTGGAACCAGATTTTGTTGTTGATGTTACTGGATTTATGGATATAAAAATTAAAGCTGTGAAAGCTTATGGTTCTCAATTTTATGATCCAAATAGTAAGGAGCCAGCTTCTCCTATAACAAGTAAGAATTTTATTGATAGCATAGCCTACAGAGCTCAAGACTTAGGAAGATTGGTAGGAACTGAATTTGCAGAAGGCTTTAATTCAGAACGTTATGTTGCCATTGAAAATTTTGATAAATTAATGTAAAAAAATGTTTGTCAGATTGTATAAAAGTCTTAAATTTGCAACCTCAAATGGTGATTGTAGCTCAGCTGGTTAGAGCGCCGGATTGTGGTTCCGGAGGTCGCCGGTTCGAAACCGGTCTTTCACCCAGAATTAAAGGTCTGTTTTTACAGACCTTTTTTTGTGTCTAAAAGTTTCGTTTTTTTTCTATTTGCTTTTTTAACTAGTTGAATTTCTTATAGTTGTTTTTTGCGTTAGGGGTAGAATACTTCGGCCTAGCTCAGTACAGGCTATTGTTTGAGCTCTTTTTAAATTGCTTTATTGCAATTAAAAAAGCGAGTAGTGAAAACCCGACCAATAGGGGACGCCCTTAATAGCAATGATATTTAAGGTTTTTTTAAGTTTTTATTGAATATATTTTGATAGTTTTATGTTTTTAAAAATTTTACCAAATAGAAATGAAAAATATACTTTACATTTTAACTTTAATTATTACAACAACTGCAATTGCACAAACATCTAATAATGTAACTTTTGAGAAACAAAAACTGAAACAGGCGTTGGCTTATGGAGATAAAGTAACAGCTGCTTCGAGCATGTATTCAATTATAGCTTTAGAAGGTCCAAAGAGTTCTTATAAAGACAGTTTGGCTTTTCTGTATTTTAATTCTGGAAATTATGTATCTACTTTTTTAGTGACTAATGATATTTTGAAAAATAAGCCAAATAATGTTGAATTATTGGAAATTCATGCAATTTCATTGGAATCGATGGGAGCATTAAAAAAAGCTGGAGAGACTTATAACACGCTTCTTTCAAAAACAAATAATAACTATCATGCATATAAGTTGGCAGGCTTACAATTAAATACAAAAAACCTAACGGAAGCTTATACATCTATTAAGAAGGCAGATCAATTAGCTGATAATGGAACCATGAAAATAAATTTTCAGGTTAATAAAAATTATAATCAGAATGTGGATTTAAAAGCAGCTATTGCTTATTTGGAAGGGTTAATTGCTTTAAAATTAGAAAAAACAGACGAAGCTAAAGCGAGCTTTGAACGTGCAATTAAAATTTTTCCTGAATTTGTATTGGCAAAAGGGAAACTTTCCGCTATTAAAACTGAATAGTATTACTAATCAATATTAAATTTATAATTTTTCAGATAAATAGGGAGCAGTATAAGAATTTTTGCACTTTATAAGTTCTTCTGGTGTTCCCTGAAAAATTAATTCTCCTCCATTTTTACCACCTTCTTTTCCTAAATCGATAATATAGTCGGCACATTTTATTAAATCGATATTATGTTCTATTACAATTATTGAATGTCCATTTTTAATTAAGGCATTGAACGATTTTAATAGTTTTTTAATATCATGAAAATGTAAACCTGTTGTTGGTTCATCAAATATAAATAAAGACTTACTTTGGCGTGTTCCTTTCACTAAAAAGGATGCTAATTTAATACGTTGCGCTTCTCCTCCTGATAATGTTGAGGAAGATTGTCCAAGTGTTACATATCCCAATCCAACATCTTGTAGTGGTTTCAATTTTCGTACCAAGCGACTCTCGTTATGCTTATTGAAAAAATCAATTGCATCGTCAATAGTAGAATTTAAAAGATCATTAATTGATTTATCTTGAAATTTAACTTCCAGTACTTCTTTTTTAAATCTTTTACCCTTACAAGTTTCACATTCTAAATGAACATCAGCCATAAATTGCATTTCTATGGTAACTTCACCTTCACCTTTACAAACTTCACAGCGTCCACCTTCAACATTAAATGAAAAGTGTTTAGGTTGGTAGTTTCTAATTTTTGAAAGTTTTTCTGCAGCAAACAGCGCTCTTATATCGTCATACGCCTTTATATAGGTAACAGGATTTGATCTGCTTGATCGGCCTATAGGGTTTTGATTGATAAATTCAATATGCTCTATACTTGAAATATCTCCTTTGATTTCTGTGAATTGTCCAACTTTTTCTCCATACCCACCTAATTTTTTTTGTATTGCCGGATATAAAATTTTACTAACTAATGTACTTTTTCCACTTCCAGAAACTCCAGTAACTACAGTTAAGCAATTCAAAGGAAAAGAGGCATCGATATTTTTTAAATTATGCTCGCGAGCACCAATAATTTCGATTGTTTTTTTAGGTTTAAATCGTTTTTTTGGAACTTCAATACTTAATTGGTTGTTTAGGTATTTTGCTGTTAATGATTCTGATTTTAAGATTTCTTCAAAAGTTCCTTCGGCAACAATTGCACCACCAAAAGTTCCAGCTTCGGGTCCAATATCAATAATCATATCAGCAGCTTTCATAATATCTTCATCATGTTCAACAACAATTACTGTATTTCCTAAATTTCTTAAATCTTTTAAAACTTTAATTAAACGTTCGGTGTCTTTTGGATGCAATCCAATACTTGGTTCATCAAGTATATACATTGAACCTACCAAGCTACTTCCAAGTGAAGTGGCCAAATTAATACGCTGGCTTTCACCACCAGATAATGTGTTTGATGTTCTGTTTAAAGTTAAATAACTCAATCCTACATCATTTAAAAACTGAAGTCGATTGTTGATTTCAATTAACAATCGTTTTGCAATATTTTGTTCATAACCATCTAGTTGAAGGTTTTTGAAAAAAAAGGTTAATTCATTTAACGGTAAATCAACCAATTCACTAATATTTTTCTTATTTATTTTTACATAATTAGCTTCTTCCCGTAGTCGTTTACCATTACAAGTGTTGCATTTGGTTTTTCCACGATAGCGCGAAAGCATTACTCTATATTGTATTTTATAGCTTTTTTCTTCTAAATGTTTAAAGAAAGCATGTAAGCCTTGAAATGAATTATTTCCTTCCCAAATAACTTGTTTTTGTTCATCAGTTAATTGAAACCAAGGTTTGTGAATAGGAATATTAAAGGTATATGCATTATTTATTAAATCATTTTTGTATTGCTGAAATGATTCTGATTTCCATGGTGAAATTGCGTCTTCATATATTGATAAAGAAGTATTTGGAACAACTAAATCTTCATCAATTCCTATAATATTTCCATATCCTTCACATGATGGACAAGCACCGTAAGGGTTGTTAAAACTAAATAGGTGAGTGTTAGGTTCTAAAAATTGGATGCCATCTAACTCGAACTTATTATTGAAAGGTGTTTGTTCTGAGGTTTTTATATTTTCAATAAGACATTCTCCTTTACCTTCAAAAAAAGCAGTTTGAATAGCGTCACCAAGTCTGTTGTAAAAGTCTTCGTCATCTTTTACAACGATTCTATCTATTACCAAATAAAAATCATGTTCAATTTCAGAAGTAATTTCTTCAATTCTTAAAATTTGATTTTTGTATTTAATTCTTGAATAACCTTGCTGGGCTAAAATTTTTAAGGTTTGAACAACACTACGCTCTTCAGGTATGTGTACAGGTGCCAGTAATAAAAGCTTCGTTTTTAACTCTATTAGTTTTATGTGATTTATTACATCGGTAACAGTATGTTTTTTTACTTCATTACCAGATTTGGGAGAATATGTTTTACCAATTCTTGCAAATAATAGTTTTAAATAATCATAAATTTCTGTTGAAGTACCTACGGTTGACCGAGGATTTGTTGAATTTACTTTTTGTTCTATAGCAATTGCCGGGGCAATACCTTTTATATAATCAACTTTTGGTTTATTTAATCTACCTAAAAATTGACGAGCATAAGATGATAAGCTTTCAACATATCTTCTTTGACCTTCTGCAAATAATGTATCAAATGCAAGACTTGATTTTCCAGATCCAGACAAACCTGTTATTACTACCAGTTTATTTCTAGGAATTGCAACATCAATATTTTTTAAATTGTGAAGTTTAGCTCCTTTTATAAGTATATTTTCCTTAGGATTTAAAGTGGCAATATTTTTAGTCATTATTGAAAAAAAAGTGAATAAACGCAAAGGTAATCACAAATTTTGTAAATTAATGTATAGGAGTAATAGTAATTAATTTTAATATGAAGCCTATTTCTATTAAAAATTAAATTTTCGTTGTAATTCTTTTAATAAAATTTGTATTTCTGAAAAAAACAACGCATATTTGACAAGAATATAACCCAAAAGAACGCCTATACAACACAATTACTTTTTATAACATTTAATAGATACAATTACATTTTAACCCCTAATGTATTTAAAATTATGGAAAGTAATCACACTACTGATGGCGTATTAGTCAGCAATTACATTAATGGAAATGAGAAATCTTTAGAGATTTTAGTAATTCGTCATAAACAACGAATTTTTAGTTTTGTCCTATCAAAAGTAATGGACAGAGAAATTGCTGAAGATATTTTTCAGGATACTTTTATTAAGGTTATTAATACCTTAAAAAGAGGAAAGTATAATGAAGAAGGAAAATTTTTACCTTGGGTAATGCGTATTGCTCATAACTTAATTATTGATCATTTTAGACGTAATAAAAGAATTCCGAAATTTAATAATACTGATGAGTTTGATATATTTGATGTGTTAAGTGATGAAACACTTTCGGCAGAAAATCAGATAATTAGAAATCAGATTTTAAATGATGTTCGTAATTTAGTTGATGAATTACCAAATGATCAAAAAGAAGTATTATTAATGCGTATGTATAAAGACATGAGCTTTAAAGAGATTGCTGAAAATACCAATGTAAGTATTAATACTGCTTTAGGAAGAATGCGTTATGCCTTAATTAATTTGAGAAAACTAATTGAAAAACATCATATTGTTTTGGTGAGTTAATTAGAAGTACAATAAAAGAATAGTTTCATCGTTATACATATTAAAAACCAGTAATATATGATGAAACTTTACTCTGAAAAGTCTCCTTTGATGGAGCAACCTAGAAACGAAATAATTCAATATTTGCTAAATTACTCAAAACAGTTAAGAGTAATTAAAACCAACAAAAACAAATTTATTGAATTACATTTGAATTAATGTTCTGAAAACCCATTTTTTAACCAAAAATGGGTTTTTTATTTTTTTAAAACTGATTTTCTTCCTATTGTTTTAGTAATAATATCTTTTTCAATATTCCATCCTCTAGCAGGAGAATACTCTCTACCATAAAATATAATTTGAAGATGTAATTTGTTCCAAAATTCTTCTGGAAAAAGTCTTTTAGCATCTTTCTCTGTTTGTACTACATTTTTTCCATTCGTTAAATTCCATCGATACATTAACCTATGAATATGTGTATCTACAGGGAAGGCAGGAATACCAAATGCTTGACTCATAACTACGCTGGCTGTTTTATGTCCTACAGCGGGTAATGCTTCTAAATCTTTATAATTTTGTGGAACCTTGCCATCATGCTTTTCAATTAGAATTTTTGATAAGCCGTAAATTCCTTTCGATTTCATAGGAGATAACCCTGCAGGTTTTATAATTTCCCTAATTTCTTCAACAGTAAGCTTTACCATATCGTATGGGTTATCTGCTTTTGCAAATAAAATAGGTGTAATTTTATTAACACCTTTATCTGTACTTTGTGCAGATAACAACACGGCAATCAATAAAGTATAGGGATCCTTATGATCTAATGGAATTGGTGTTTTAGGATATAATTGTTCAAGGGTATCAATTACGAATTGAACTTTTTCTTGTTTGGTCATTTTTAGTATCTTTACAATTGGCTAAAATACAAATTATGACAACATTAAAAATAGGAGATAAAGCACCAAATTTTCAATCACAAGATCAACAAGGAAATAGTATAAAACTATCAGATTACCAAGGTAAAAAACTGGTATTATTCTTTTATCCAAAAGCTAGTACACCGGGTTGCACCGCTGAAGCTTGTAATTTGCGTGATAATTATCAATCGTTTTTAGCAAAAGGTTATGATGTATTGGGTGTAAGTGCTGATTCTGCAAAACGTCAGCAAAATTTTATCAATAAAAACGAATTGCCATTTCCTTTATTGGCAGATGAAGATAAAACTGTAATCAATGCTTATGGACTTTGGGGGCCAAAGAAATTTATGGGAAGAGAGTATGATGGTATCCATAGAGCTACTTTTGTAATTGATGAAAATGGTATTATTGAAGATGTAATTTCAAAAGTAAAAACAAAGGAGCATACTAATCAGATATTGAAATAATTAAAACTTCATATCCAATTTAATATTAAAAACACGTTGTGTCATAAAATTAGGTATTCCATAAAATTGTTTTGAATAAACATCACGAACCCAAGTGTTTGTTATGGAATTTTGAACATCAAACATATTAAATATTTCAAATCCAACTGAAAATTCTTTAAAATTTTGTTTCCAACCGCTGGAATATTGATTTTTTGCATCTGTAAACACGTATGAGATACCAATATCAGCTCTTTTATAAGCATTTAATCTGCTTTGGTAATCATATGGGTTGGTATAAGAAGGTGAGCCTCCAGGAACTCCTGTGTTAAATACTAAATTTAAGTACATTTTTATATTAGGTATGTTTGGTACATAGTCCTGAAAAAGCATTGCAAATTTAAATCGTTGATCTGTTGGTCTTGAAATATATTCCTTACCAGTTATTTTTTCTTCAGTTTTTAAAAAACCAAAACTAACCCAGCTTTCTGTTCCAGGAACAAATTCACCATTCAATCTTAAATCTAAACCAGTGGCATAAGCTATAGCATCATTATTTGCCTGATATCTTATTTTAACATTGTCAACAGTATATGAGTTAACATCCGTTAAGTTTTTAAAATAAATTTCTGAAACTAATTTAAATGGCCTATCCCATAATTGAAAACTATAATCGTTTCCTAAAACAACATGTATGGATTTTTGAGCTTCAACAGTAGGAGAAATAATACCTTCACTATTTCTTAACTCTTTATAAAATGGTGGTTGGTTGTATATTCCTCCAGAAAGTCTAAATAACATGTCCTTGTCCCAATCGGGTTTAATAGCAAATTGACCTCTTAAACTATATGTTGAATTTTTAGAGGTTTTAATAGCTGATTGTTTAATATTCCAAAGATGACCTCTGGCACCAATATTAAACCAAATTTTTTGATTACCTAAAGAGGTATTTTTACTGTATTGGCTAAACCAAACTAAGCGATTAATAGTTGTATGGTTTTTGGCATTTATATTTTTGAAAGGAATAATTTCACCTGAAAATGGTTCGTATGGTTGATTGTTTGAAATATGATGGTTAGGTCTAACACTAAATCCAACTGAATCAATTACTTCCCATTCTTTTAACCGGTCCTTAATATCCTCCTTTTTATATTTCAGTCCAAAATCAAATTGATTATTGTCTTTTTTATAGGTTGATTTTAATTCTATAGTATTTATTAAGGCATCAATGTCGTTTCTGGCATGGTTTAACTGTGAGCCAATTCCTTCAGAAAATTCAACTTCACCAAAACCATCAGAACCAAAATCATTATTTACTTCTCCTAAATTATAGCTAGCTAAAATATCATAATACTCTTCTTCAATAGTGTGATACATAGAAGTTGTTAAACTAAAATCTAAATGGTTATTTACTTTATAGTTCGTTTTTAAAGCACCAAATAATGTTTCAAATTTGTCTTTTTCTTGCCCTTCATAATAAACAATCAATTCAAGAGGATTGGATATTGTCCCAAACTTAGTTCGTCGAGAAACAGGAGTGTAATTGTAATTATTGACTGAAAAATTTCCTAAAAAATCAAATTTTAGCTTTGAATTTACGGTATAAGATAAAAAAGTTTGAGCATCAATAAAATTTGGATTGGAAGTTGTCTCGGTATCTTTACTATTAATAAATAAGCTATTATCTCTATATCGTACTCCTAAAATTGCATTGAGTTTATTTTTTAAAAGTGAACCTTCAATAGTTGCGCTTCCACCTAATAAGCTCGCATTAATTGTTGTAGCCAATTGTTTTGGTGTTCTGTAAGTAATATCTAAAACAGAAGAAAGTTTATCGCCATATTTAGCTTGAAAACCACCTGCTGAAAACTTAATATTTTGAACCATACTACTGTTTACAAAACTTAATCCTTCCTGTTGACCTGATCGCACTAAAAAGGGTCTGTAAATTTCAATACCATTTACATAAATCAAGTTTTCATCAAAATTTCCCCCTCTAACGTTATATTGTGTACTTAATTCATTGTTGTTATTAACGCCTGGCAAGGTCATTAATAGGTTTTCAATACCTTTGTTGGCTCCCGGAATTTTTACTGCATCAGCAGCTTTAATTTTGATAAAACCTTGAGCATCTTTCTTGATATCTTTTACAACAACTTCATCAATTTCTTCAATTTTAGAATTTAAAATGGGAGAAAATCGTAATGTTTTATTTTTTGGGATTTTTATAGTTTTGGTAAAAGTTCTAAATGAAATATGCCTAAAAACTATTTTTACTTCTTTGTCTCCAGGTAAAGTTAATTTGTATTCTCCTTTTTCATTAGTAATAGTTCCATGATTTAGGTAGTTTACAGAAACACCCTCAATTGGTTCTTTGTTAGAATTTTTTACAATTCCTTTCATTATAGAATTTTGAGATGAAAGGGTAGGAGTTATTAATAAAAATAAAATTATGGGGATTATTCTTAGCATAGATTTTTATTTTTTTCTAAAAAAAGAAGCATTTAAAACTGATGTGTTACCAACGTTGTCTTTAACAATTATTTTTAAGCTATGCTTTGCATTGGTAAAAGTTTTATCATTAAAATTATAAGTCAACATACCGTTTTTAACATTGTATTCCATTAAAATCCATTTTCCATCAATTTCTCCTCTGTATGATTTAATTCCAGACTCTTTATCTTCTATTTTTACTTTTAAAGTTTTAAAATGGGTAAGCCATTGCCCATCTTTTATGTTATATAATTTAATTTTAGGCTTTTTATTGTCTGAAATTAATTTGAAATCACCTAATTTTTTTGTTGAAGTGTAAAAGGTAGAGTCTTTTTTGACAGTTTTTACATAGCTTGTTTTTCCTTTTTTATCAACTGAGGCCATATATAATTGCTTCTTTTCTTCATTTGAATATTTTGAAACATTGAATGTTAATGTATATTTCTTATTTAAAGGTAAGATAGGTTTGTGTACACTTGTAATTGAATCGTTAACCTTAAAATTTAAATAAAAATCTTTATAAAAGGTGTTTTTTGGGAATGCAACAGAATTTCCATTTTTATAAAACTTGTTAAATTGAGTATGATTTATTTTATAGGCAGTTTTTACTTGTTTTTCTTTTACAAGTATAGCATCTTTTTTACCAATTATTGGAATTGTAATTTTTTGTGTATTTCCTTTGAAATCTTTGGCAATAATTTCTACAGAATAAGATAAACCATCTTTAACGTTTAAAAAACCTTTACTCAAGGAATTTTTATATAAACTTAATTTGTTTGCTGGTTCAATGTAGCATTTTTGAATTCGTTGCTTTAAGTTTTCAAATCTTTCATAGTCAATAAGTAAGTTGATGTATTTGCTCTCTGAAAAAGAAAAGGAAGAAGCTTCAAATTCATGATATCTTTCACCATTAACAAACATACTTAAATTATAAAGCCCATTTTTATTATAAGCTCCATCAAGCTGATCATAAGCATTAATTCCAAACCCAATAGTTCCATGTGCTTTTATTTTAGAAGCTAATAAATCTCCATTTTTTAATTTAATCATGGAAAGTTGGATAGGCTTACTTATTCTGTTTATATGTGATTGGTCATTCATAGAATAACCAATTAATGTATTAATTCTAGGTTTTTTTGAATCACTAACCGTTAAACCAAAAAGCATTGGATTGATAGGCTTTTCTGTTTTAGTATTTCTTATTTCAAAATGTAAATGTGGCCCAACAAATCCTCCAGTAGCTCCACTTAAAGCTATAACTTCGTTTTTATCAATTGGTAGCTCTCTTGCAGATGGAAAAACCTGAATTTCAAAACTTTCTTTTTTATATTGTTTCTTTTTTATATAAGCTTCAATTTTCTCGTTAAATTTCTGTAAATGACCATAAACCGTAGTATAACCGTTAGGATGAGTTATATAGATGGCTTTTCCATAACCCCAATGAGAAATTTTTATTCTTGATACATAACCCTCCGCTGATGAAAATATTTTAAATCCTTCTTTTTGCTGAGTTTTAAAATCTAATCCTGCATGAAAATGGTTACTTCGTAACTCTCCAAAGGTACCTGAGAGTACCAATGGAATATCCAAAGGGCTTTGAAAGTAATTAATTGGGTATGTATTGCTTACAGAAGCATTTCCCTGACAATAAATAATTGAATTGATTGAAAAAAGTAATATAAATAATATGTTTTTCACAAATTTTGTTTTTAGGCTAAATTACTAAATTATATGAGTAATTAAATTTAAATAATTGCACAATTACCATTAAAATACAGAAGTTTTTTATAAAATAAAAAAAAACAGTTGTTATATTGCTTTAGTAACGTTAACTTTGTCATATATAGTTTATGTCTTTAGGTATATGAGTAATATAACAGAAGTTGTTAATTCGGTTGAAGATAAACTTAAAACGCTTTTAGAAAATTACCTTTTTTTGAAAGAAGAAAACGAGTTACTAATCAACAAAATTACAGTTTTAGAGAATCAAATAGCTAAAGAAAAGCATTTGTTTAATGAAATTGAAAAAGAATATCAAACATTAAAAATTGCGAAAACTATAGTAGGCGGTAAGGAAGATAGAAGAGAAACAAAATTAAAAATAAATGCTATAATTCGTGAAGTTGACCAATGTATTAGTCAGTTAAGCGAGTAAGATCTTTAAAATGGCGGAAACTTTAAAAATAAAGGTAACTATTGCTGGAAGAGTTTATCCAATTAGAATAAACAATGAAAATGAAGAGGAGGGTATGAGAAAAGCAGCGAATCAAATTAATGAATTAGTTACAAAATTTGAAAAGAATTATGCAGTTAGTGATAAACAGGATGTATTGGCCATGTGTGCTTTACAATTTGCATCATTAAGTGAAATTAATGCCATTAATAATCAAGAAGATTTAAAAAAAGCAACAGAAAAAATTAATAAATTGGGTGTTCTTATTGATGAGCATTTAAAAAAATAAGTTCTTTAAAATAAAATAGAAATAATAATAATACTGCCTACATTAGTTATTGTTTGTTAAACTCAACATTATACCTTTATGAAGGGTGAGTCCTAATTGTAAAAGCAAGCCGTCTTGAACGGATCCTTGACCAGTTGGTTAGCCTTAATCTTGTTTTAAAGGAGTTTTCAAAACCTTTCTAATGTAGGTTTTTTTATATATAAATTTGAATTATGATAGAAAATATAATACCAATAGTTATTGGTATAGTTATAGGATTGGCAATTGGTTACGTAATTGCTAAATATTTAGAAAAAACGAAAGCTACAAAACTTTTAAGAAATACAAAGAAAGAAGCAAACTCGCTTCTTAAAGAAGCTCGTATTGAGGCCGATATTCTTAAAAAAGATAAAATTCTTCAAGCAAAAGAAAAGTTTATTGAATTAAAGTCTGAGCATGAAAAAGTGATTATTTCAAGAGATAAAAAAATTGCAGATGCAGAAAAGAGGGTGCGTGATAAAGAATCTCAGGTTTCACATGAATTAGATAAGAATAAAAAATTAAATAAAGAATTATCAATTAAGGCTGAAGACTACAATAAAAAAACGGAGTTCTTTGAACGTAAAAATGTAGAAATTGAAAAATTGCATAGAAAACAAGTAGAAAACCTTGAAGTAATTTCAGGATTATCTGCCGATGATGCAAAAAAAGAATTGATTTCATCTTTAAAAGAGGAAGCAAAATCTGATGCAATGGCTCATATTCAAGATACAATTGAAGAGGCCAAATTGACTGCTCAGCAGGAAGCTCGTAAAGTAATTTTAAACACTATTCAGAGAGTTGGAGTTGAACAAACTGTTGAAAACTGTGTATCTGTATTCAATATTGAGTCAGATGACGTAAAAGGGCGTATAATTGGTAGGGAAGGGCGTAATATTAGAGCGTTAGAAGCTGAGACTGGTGTTGAAATTATTGTTGATGATACTCCTGAAGCAATTATTTTATCTTGTTTTGATCCAGTTAGAAGAGAAATTGCTCGTTTAGCTTTGCATAAATTAGTAACTGACGGACGTATACATCCTGCGCGTATTGAAGAAGTTGTTAAAAAGACTGAAAAACAATTACAACAAGAAATTATTGAAGTTGGAAAACGTACTGTAATAGAATTAGGAATTCATGGTTTACACCCTGAACTTATTAAAACTATTGGTAGAATGAAGTATCGTTCTTCTTATGGTCAAAACTTATTACAACACTCACGTGAAGTTGCAAACCTATGTGGTTTAATGGCTGCAGAATTAGGCTTAAATGCTAAACTAGCTAAAAGAGCAGGATTATTACATGATATTGGTAAAGTTCCTGAAACTGAAAGCGAGTTACCTCATGCTTTATTAGGTATGCAATGGGCTCAAAAATATAATGAGAATCCTGAGATTTGTAATGCAATTGGAGCTCACCATGACGAAATTGAAATGAAAACTCTTATTGCACCAATAGTTCAGGTTTGTGATGCTATTTCAGGAGCAAGACCAGGTGCACGACGTCAGGTATTAGATTCTTATATTCAAAGACTAAAAGATTTGGAAGATATTGCTTTTGGGTTTACAGGAGTTCAAAAAGCATATGCAATTCAAGCAGGTAGGGAACTTCGTGTAATTGTTGAAAGTGAAAAAGTAAATGATGCGAAAGCAGGCGAATTATCATTTAATATTTCACAAAAAATTCAAAATGACATGACCTATCCAGGTCAGGTTCGTGTAACTGTAATTAGGGAAACAAGAGTTGTTAATATTGCAAAATAGTCAATAAAACACTTTTAATACATATTAAAAAATCTCGCTATTGCGAGATTTTTTGTTTTATGAATTTTTTTTGAGAGAATTTATTTTCGAGGATGAAATGTATTAACAATCTCTTTTAGAAAGCTTTTGTCTAAATGCATATAAATTTCGGTGGTAGTTATACTTTCATGTCCTAACATTTGTTGAATGGCTCTTAAATCTGCTCCTCGCTCTAAAAGATGAGTAGCAAAAGAATGTCTAAATGTATGTGGACTAATTTTCTTTTTAAGACCAATTTTTATTGCTAAGTTTTTAATTATTGTATAAATCATAACACGGGTAAGACTTTTACCTCGTCTGTTTAGAAATACAGTATCTTCATACCCTTTTTGTGTTTTTATGTGTATTCTAATATTTTTAATATATGATACGATGTATTTTTGAGTTTGAGTATTAATTGGGACAAAACGTTGTTTATTACCTTTTCCAAGAACACGAATGAAGCCTTCTTCAAAAAATAAATCAGATCGTTTTAATTCAGTTAGTTCCGAGACTCGTAATCCGCAGCCGTATAAAGTTTCAATAATTGTCCTGTTACGTTCTCCTTGTGGTTCACTTAAATCAATAGAACTAATTAATAAATCAATTTCTTGAAGAGACAAAGTATCGGGTAGTTTTCTACCAATTTTAGGAGCATCAATTAAATCTGTTGGATTGTTTGTTCGAAATTCTTCAAATATTAAATAATCGAAAAAATTGCGTAAGCCAGAAATTAACCGAGCTTGCGACCTTGCATTAATTAACTTAGAAGTTGTATAAATAAATTGTTGAATTTGTTCTTCTGAAATTTTGAGGGGAGAAACGGTTATTTCATTTTCTTCTAGGTAATTAATAAGCTTCTTTACATCTCTTGAATAACTAACTATTGAGTTGTTAGCCAAGCCTTTTTCAATGTTTAAATATAACTGATAATCTTGTAATGCTATTAGCCATTTCATTTGATAAAAATAAGTAATATATTTACATCATAATATGCAAAAAATGAAAATACTTATTCTAAATGGGCCTAATTTAAATTTGTTAGGAAAGCGTGAACCAGAAATTTATGGGAATTTAACTTTTGAAGTTTATTTTGACGCTTTAAAGAAAAAATATCCAGGAATAGAATTGTTTTATTTTCAAAGTAATGTAGAGGGTGAAATAATAAATAAACTTCATGAAATTGGTTTTGATTTTTCAGGTATTATTTTAAATGCTGGAGCTTATACACATACTTCAGTTGCTATTGGTGATGCTGTAAAGGGTATTGATACACCTGTTATTGAAGTTCATATTTCAAATGTACAAGCTAGGGAAGATTTTCGTCATGTGTCATACATAGCGCCAAATGCAAAAGGCGTAATAGCTGGATTTGGATTGCAAAGCTATGAGTTGGCAATTGACAGTTTTATTTAATTAAATATTACTAATATTAAGGGTAAAATTTTCTTTCTTTTTTTAATAGATAGGATAATAGACTTCACTAAGTGATTCCTATTTTTATATTTTGACTAAAATGTGCATGATTTTTATCATGCAATTTAAGCTTAAATCTCGATAACTTTACTATGATAATATTTAGTGATAAAAAACACATCTAAATATTTAAATAGTATTTTGAAAAATTGTTAAAACCCCTCATACCCAATGCATAAAATATTTACCTCACTTTATTTTAAGTATGCCGTGGTAGTATCTTCCATGTCATTACTTGTAATATTAATGATTTATTTAATTGTTGTAAACAAAGAATTGAGTGATAATCATACTTCTTTAATTGTTGCAACCCACGAGATTAAATTAAATACTGCATTAGCTCACCTAAATATTAATGAAATTAATTCAAATAATTTCAATCATAATTATGTTGAAATTGTTTCAAATATTGATAATGCGCTTTGGTATACAAATGCTATGTTACTAGGAGGATCAAAGGATGAGCTAGATATTAAGTCATTGAAAGACGCCAATCTTCAAGAGAATGTTATCAAACTAAAAAAACAATTAACTCTTTTTAAATTAACTGTTTTAGACAGATTAAATGCCGATTTGCAATTTGCTGAAAGTCAAAAACAAGCTCAAGAACAAATAAATTTGTATAAAGATACATTGGTTCAAGTATTACAAGTTCAAAATGAGATTCATAGTTTTATTAAAGCTGAAAAAAAGAAGAATTTTCTTGTTGAATTGTTTCTATTTATAAGTTCCTCGGTTTTATTTGTAAGCACCTTAATTATTTTAAAGCGATCAGTGAACAAGTTTAAAAATGGACAGGCAAAAGTTGAAGAAACCTTAAAAGAAAATATAAGATTAAATAAGCAACATAGACAGCAGAATATAAAACTGAATAAAATATTAAATGCCTATAAAGATGGTGTTTATTTGAGCAGTGAATCATGCGATATTCAGTTTTTAAATAAAGCAATGATTGAGGAGATTGGCCATAATGCAGTTGGTGAAAAATGTTATAAAGCTATTAACGGATTAGATGAGAGATGTAGTTGGTGTTATCAGAAAAATTTAATAGATGAAAAACATACTTCAATTGAATTAGAAAGAGAAGGAAAGAATTTTATAGTCTCTTCATCGTTGTTAAATGATAATTCAAAAATTACTGTTTATCATGATATTTCAAACATTAAAAAAATTGAAAATGAATTACAAAATCAGGTAAAAGAATACGAAATACTAAATAAACAATTGATATCTGCTAAAGAGTCAGCTGAAGAAAGTAATCTTCTTAAAACTGAGTTTCTTAATAATATGTCGCATGAAATTCGTACGCCTATGAACGGTATTTTAGGGTTTGCCGAATTATTAAAAAACCCAGATTTAGATTTAGATAAAAGAAACAACTTTATTACAATAATTAAAAATAGTGGTATTCAACTGTTACATATAATTGATGATATTTTAGATATTTCAATTTTAGAAACAAAACAAGTAAAAATATTTGAGGAAGAAATTTGTTTAAATGATTCTTTACTCGAATTATTTTCAATTTTTGATTTAAAAGCAAAAGAAAACAAGACTCCATTATTTTTTAAAAAAGAACTATCCGATGAGCAAAGCACAATATTAATTGATAATACCAAATTAAATAAGGTATTAAGTAATTTATTAGAAAATGCTTTAAAGTTTACTTCTGAAGGTTTTATTGAATTGGGTTATTATATAGAAAATAAAGGAGAAACTCCTAATTTAGTAATTTACGTAAAAGATACTGGTATTGGAATAAGTTCAGATGATTATACATTAATATTTGATAGATTTTCTCAAGCTGAAAAACAACCTTTAAATAATGCAGGAGGATTAGGATTAGGTTTGTCAATAGCTAAAGAAAACACAGAGTTATTGGGAGGAACAATTTCAGTAAAATCAATTAAAGGAAAAGGATCTACTTTTTTCATTTCAATTCCTTACAATCCTGTGAATCATAAAACAGTTGACTTATCTAACAATCATGAAAACGCGCCGGTAATTTTAATTGCAGAAGATGAAGAAGTTAATTTTATATACTTAGAAACGCTGTTAACAGATATTTTACATATTGACTGTAAAATATTGCATGCAAAAAACGGACAGGAAGCAGTTGATATTTGTAAGCAAAATGAAACGGTTCAAATTGTGTTGATGGATATAAAAATGCCATTGATGTGTGGATGTGAGGCTACACGACAAATTAGAGCATTTAAACCAGATTTACCTATAATTGCCCAAACAGCTTTCTCTACACAAGAGGATATAAATAAAACTTTGGGTTCGGGGTGTAATGAAGTTTTATCGAAACCAATTAATAAAACTGAGTTTAAAGATGTTATAGATCGTTATTTAAACGTTTTGGCTTAAAATTTTTCAAAAACTCCTAAGCCAAATAAAGCGAAGTCGTATTTAACAGGATCATTAATATCCATTTCCCGTAGGGAGATATCCAATTCATTTAGAGCTTTGGCATCATTTTGTTTACGATGAAGCAATCTTAGTTTTCTCGCTACATTTCCAGAATGAACATCTAAAGGACATGAGAGTAGAGAAGGAGATATCTTTTTCCAAATACCAAAATCAACACCTGTTTTATCATTTCGTATCATCCACCTTAAAAACATGTTGATTCGTTTTGCAGCAGAGCCTTTTAGAGGATCAGAGATGTGCTTTTCAGTTCTTTGAAGGTGAGGTATTTCAAAAAATACTTTTTTTAATTGATGTATTGCAGGTTGAAGAGAATGTTCAGATGCGTACAATTGAAAAATACTTTCGAGTCCATTATGGTTTGTATAAATATGTTTAAGTGCTTTTACAAAAAATGAAAAATCAGTACTATTGAAGGTTCTATGTACAAAACCATTAAAACTATCCAAATGATGGTCTTTATGATTTAGAACAAAATCAAATGGAGAATTTCCCATAAGTTCTACCATTTTGTTCGCATTTTTAATAATCATATTTCTATTTCCCCATGCTATTGTTGAAGTTAGAAAACCTGAAATTTCAATATCTTCTTTTAAAGAAAATTTATGAGGTATTTGAATAGGATCACTTTCAATAAACTTAGGATTATTGTACTGAATTACTTTTTGATCTAAAAAATCTTTGAGTTCCTTTTTATTCAATGTTTTTATAATTAATAGTTAGAAGTAGATAATTAATTTATTTAATAACGATTGATTCTATACGGCAATATGGGTTTAAAGAGTCTTTCTTATTAATTAAAGTAAGTGACAATATACAGTTTATTCCACCAAAATTAATATTTAATTGGTTGCCTACTGATAGTGAATCTCTTTTATTATTAATATTAAAAATAACTTGAGATCTTTTTATATTTTCAATTCCAATAGAAATTAAATTCTTAACTAAATAGACTCCTTCTCCTTCTTTTAATTTATAATTTTGTCGATTTGAATTTAATATTGGAATTGTTTTTTTAAGTGAAATTAATTGTTCAAAAAGAGAATCTTTTTCAGTTAATACCTTATCAAAATTTGTATTTAATGAATTGATATTTAAATCTTGTAGCTTTGTTAATTTTATTAAACTATCATTTAGATTGTTTAATTGGGAAATGTTTATGACCTCACCCATAACATTATTTAAATCTAAATTTACTTTTTTTAATGAAGCAACAACTGTAGGTAAGTTTAGGCTATCAACGGAGTTATAAAAGTAAAGTTTTTCATTAAGTAATTTGATAGTTGATTCTGAAGTTTTGATGCCTTTTATTTTACCAATTTGAAAACCAATAATTGCTGTTATTAAGGCAATTAAAATACAACCAATAAGATAGTATTTATAAATGTTTTCAATTTTTTTCATTCTGATTCTTTGAGTTTAAGTTTAATTTATTCAATAATTTTTTAGTTAACCTTGACAAATCTCAAAGAGAGAATTGATTAGTTTTAAGATGTTTTTTATCGTTCATTTTCTTTTATTCTGTATAGGATAATTAAGGTTCCTATAACTCCAATACTAAATACTCCAAAAGAAGCTATTGAAGAACTTAGAAAAATAAAATTGTTAATATAATATAACCCCCATATTCCTATGGTGCCATAAAAGATAGAGAATGAATATATGATTGATCCAATTCCAGTTAATAATAAATACAACTTTAGATTTCCTTTTATTTTAGATTTTAATAATTTATAAAGTAGTCTTATACCAATACTTAAAAATATAAGAGTAAAAAATAAAAGTAATATCCCTCCCAAATTTAGTATTCCATTTATAAAAATAAGAACAAATGCAATCAATAATAAATTGAAAAGTTTATTAATTTTGGTATAATTTTTTTTTACCATAATTGGTTAATTATGAATGTTCAACTCTATACTTTAATAATTATTGTTTATTAAAACTTTATTTTATGTTAGATTTTAACAATATTTGAGTGCTGAATTAATAATAAATTTATTGATAATAAGAAAATAATACAAGAAAATAGGTTTTATTATAATAAATTGTGTAATAATTGGGTTTAAAGGAAGATTTATTCCTTAGGACATTAAATCCTTCATTTTATCAGTAATATTAGAGATTTCATCTTTAAAATCGAACCAATGTATTGAAGTATCTTTTTTATTCCAGGTTACTTGTCGTTTTGCAAACCTACGCGTATTCTTTTTAATTTCTTTAATTGCAAATTCTAAAGTTCCATTGCCATCAAAATAATTGAATAACTCTCTATAACCAACTGTTTGTAATGCATTAAGATTTTTATGCTTGTAAAGTTTTTTAGCTTCTTCAATTAAGCCTTCTTTAATCATAATATCAACTCTTTGGTTGATTCTATTATACATGAGTTCTCGGTCTGAAGAAAGGCCCACCATTATAGGGGTAAAATTCCGTTCCTCTTTATTTTTATTTTTGAAAGAAGAGTAGGGTTTACCAGTACCAATACATATTTCTAATGCTCTGATTAATCGATGTGGATTTTCAATTTCAATGGTTTGGTAGGATTCTGGATCCAATTCTTTTAATTGATTTTGGAGGGATTCTATGTTGCCATCTTCTATTTGTTGATTTAAATCTGCTCTAATTTTTGAATCGACTTCTGGAAAATAATCCAAACCTTTAATTACCGAATTTGTATACAAGCCACTTCCGCCAACCATAATTATTACATCGTTATTCAAAAAAAGTTCTTTTAATTTAGCAAGTGCATCTTTTTCAAATTGACCAACGCTGTAATCATCAAAAATTGACCTATTTTGAATAAAATGATGTTTTGCGGCTGCTAATTCATCATCAGTAGGTACAGCTGTTCCTATTTTCATTTCCTTATAAAACTGTCGGGAATCACAAGAAATAATTTCAGCATTAAAATGTTGTGCTAATTTTATGCTCAGTGCTGTTTTTCCAATGGCAGTTGCTCCAACAACTGTGATAAGATATTTATTGTTCATGGTCTTTTAATCGTTCTCCACAATTATAGCAAAATTCTGCTTTATCTGAATGTTTATCAGCAGAACAATTTGAGCAATGTAAAGTGTTAGTGGCTATTTTGCTATTTGCCAAGGTTAATTCAGAAGTAACAATACCAGTAGGAACAGCAATAATACCATAACCTAAAATCATTACTAAACTAGCTATAAACTGTCCAAACGGAGTATGTGGTGCTATATCACCATATCCAACAGTAGTTAGAGTTACAATAGCCCAATACATACTATGTGGTATACTGGTAAATCCATTTTCAGGACCTTCAATAATATACATAACGGTTCCCAAAATTATAGTAAGGACAATAACACTAAATACAAAAACAAAAATTTTAATTTTACTGGATCTTAAAGCTACTATTAAAGTTTTTGAAGCCCATAAATAACGAGCTAATTTTAAGATACGAAATACCCTTAATAATCGCAATGCTCTTATAGCTACCAAAGCGTGAGTACCAATAAAAAAAACAGATAGGTATTTAGGTATTGTAGCCAAAAAATCAATGATTCCATAAAAACTGAATATATATGAAAAAGGTTTTTTAATTGAAATAATACGAGCAATATATTCAAGGGTGAAGAGAATTGTAATAATCCATTCAGCAATATTTAGAAAATTATGATATTTCTTATCATAACTATCAACACTCTCCAACATTACAAATACAATACTTAATAAAATTGCAATAATAAGAATAATGTCAAACCATTTTCCTGCAGGTGTATCCGCTTCCTAAATGATATCATGAAGTTGTTTTTTCCATTTAGGTTTGTTATTTTGATTTTCCAAGGCTATTTTTCTTAAAATAATAGAATACTAAAATAAATCTTTTATTTTAATTAAAACCGAATTAGTTTTTCAACTTGATTTTTTTGTAAGTAATTCTTAATAATATGTCTGTTATAAATTGAATCTTCCATAGGAGAAATTAAATTTCGAAGGACTTCAATATTATTAAGCTGATAACTTAATTCAACGTAACAGAATCCTTTGAATTTGTTGTTTTCAATAAGGAGGACGGATTTTTCACCTATATTTCTACCTTTATCTACAACTAGTAAATTTTCATTACTAAATTCAATAATAGATGCTTTTTGTCGTGCAAAGTAGTTATATTTAGGCTTGTTTTTTAGAAGCTCTTCAGTATGTTTAAGTTGAGCAATTAACTCATTTCCTGTTTCTTCATAAGAAACAGTAATTACCTTTTTTTGAAGAGTTTTAGCTTTTTTTGAAGTACGTAAAAACAATTGGTTGACAGTCTTTTTAATATTTTTTCCCTTTCCAATATATAAAATTGTACTTGTATTATTATGAATATAAAACAATCCTGTTTTTGCTGGTAGATCATCTAAAATTGAAAGAAGTTTAGGAGCTAATGTTCTTGAAGTCTCAATTTTAACTGCTTGTTTTACAATTTCTTTATTTACATCTTTATTGAGTAACAATTTAAAAAGTTGAACGGTTGCAATAGCATCACCATCAGCTCTGTGCCTGCTTGAAACTGGAATTCCTAATGAGCGGCAAAGACTACCTAATTTATAGGAGGGAAGCTCAGGAATTAGTTTTTTGCTTAATTCTACAGTACACAATGTTTTTCTTTCAAAAGTAAACCCTAATCGTCTAAATTCAGTGGTTAAAATTCGATTGTCAAAATTAGCATTATGTGCTACAAGAACACATTCAGTTGTAATTTCAACAATACGTTTTGCAATTTCAAAAAATTTGGGAGCATTTTTTAACATGCCGCTATTAATACCTGTTAGGTTTACAACGAAAGGTTGTATTTCTCTTTCAGGATTAACTAATGTTATAAATTGATCAACAATTTGATGTCCGTCAAATCTATAGATTGCAATTTCAGTGATTCCTTCCTCATTGAATTTACCACCTGTTGTTTCTATGTCTAAAATTGCGTACAAATTATTTGTAATTTCTTTCTCCAAAAATTGAGCTTCCAACACGTACCATTGTGCTACCTTCTTCAATGGCAATTTGGTAATCACCACTCATTCCCATTGATAAAATAGTTAGGTTAAAATTGTTGAAGCTGGTTTGTTTGAGTGTATTAAAATATTTCTTTAAGGTTTTAAATTCGGATCTAACTTCTGAAGTGTCCTCAGTAAAGCTAGCCATACCCATTAAACCTTGAATTTTTATGTTTTTTAAGTTTTTAAACTCTTCTGAAGCCAAAATATTTTCAACTTCTGGTAAAGATAAGCCAAATTTAGTATCTTCTTTGGCAATTTTCAATTGTAATAAACAGTTTATAACTCTATTGTGCTTTACAGCTTGTTTATTTATTTCTTTTAGGGTCTTAAAACTGTCCACGCCATGAATTAAATGCACAAAATGTGCCATATATTTCACTTTGTTACTTTGTAAATGGCCTATCATGTGCCATTCAATATCTTTGGGAAGTTCGTCATACTTGTTCACCATCTCTTGAATTTTATTTTCTCCAAAAGATCTTTGTCCGGCACCATATGCCTCTAAAACTGCCGAAGTCGGCTTAGTTTTAGAGACAGCTATTAATTTAACAGGTGCTGGAAGTGTTTTTAGTATGTTATTTAAGTTATCTTTAATAAACACTAATACTTAATCTATTTTATTGATTACTAACCCAGAACGTAATTTTGGTTCAAACCAAGTTACCTTTGGAGGCATTATGTTACCTGTATCAGCAATATTCATTAATTGGTTCATGCTTACTGGGAACAAAGCAAATGCAACTGCCATTTCACCTGAATCTACACGTTTACTTAATTCACCTAAACCTCTAATACCACCAACAAAGTCGATTCTAGTATCAGTTCTTAAATCTTTAATATTTAAAATCGGTTCAAGGATGCAGTTTGATAATACGCTTACATCTAAGCTACCAATTGGGTTGTTATCATCATAAGTACCTTCTTTAGCAGTTAAACCATACCATTTACCATCAACATACATAGAGAAATCATGTAATTTTTCAGGTTTTACAATGTCAGCACTAATTTCATTAATAATAAAATTCTCTCCAACTTTAGCCGTAAATTCTTCGGCTGTAAACCCGTTTAAATCTTTAACAACACGGTTATAATCTATAATTTGTAATTGATTATCTGGGAAATGTACAGCCATAAAGAAATTATAAGGCTCATCTCCAGTATGATTTGGGTTTTTAGCACTAAATTCTGTACTCATACCAGCTGCCGCTGCAGTTCTGTGATGTCCATCAGCAACATAGGTACAAGGAACTTTTTCTTCAAAAAGTTTTTCTAAAGTTGCATTAGTTTCAGCACTTTCAATTACCCAGAAATGGTGTCCAAATCCATCTTCAGCAGTAAAATCATATTCAGGAGCATTGTTAGTAACAATATCAGAAACAATTGCATCGATTTCAGGAACTGCTCTATATGTAAAGAATACAGGTTCTATGTTTGCTTCCAAAATTCTAGAAAGCACTTTACGATCTTCTTCTTTGTCTGGTCGTGTTAATTCATGTTTTTTGATGTTTCCATCAATATAATCCTGACAAGAAGCTGCTCCAACAATTCCATATTGTGTTTGACCGTTCATGGTTTGAGCATAAATGTAATATTTTGCTTCAGAATCCTGTACTAAAAATTTCTTATCTTGAAAAGCTTCAAAGTTAGATTTTGCGTGTTGGTAAACTTTTTCATCGTGAGAATCAGTTCCTTTTTCAAATTCTATTTCAGCACGTGTTATACGTAATAAAGAAGCTTCTTTTCCTTCAGCCATTTGGGCTGCTTCTTCAGAATTCATTACATCATATGGTAAACATGCAACTTCTTCTACTAATTCTTTTGGAGGTCTAACTCCTTTAAAAGGTTTTATTATAGCCATTACTTATTTTTTTGGGTAATTTATTTTAAAATTTCAATAATTTGATGAGCTAATTCAGTTCCTATTCTGTCTTGAGCTTCACCTGTTGCAGCACCAATATGAGGTGTTAACGATAGGCTTGGGTTCATTAATAATTGAATTTCTGGTTTTGGTTCATTTTCAAATACATCTAATGCTGCACCTGAAATTCTACCTGATTCTAGAGCTTTAACCAAAGCAATTTCATCAACAACACCACCACGAGCAGCATTCACGATAAATGCTCCATCTTTCATAATTTCAAACTCTTTTGTTGAAATTACGTATTCATTTTGTGCAGGTACGTGTAATGAAATAAAATCAGATTCTTTTAAAACTTCTTCTTTAGTTATTGTATTGATGTTAAAGAAAACAGTTTGGTGATCATAGAATTCAATTTCTAAAGTAGCAGCATCTAAATATGGATCAAATGCAACAACTTTCATTCCTAATCCTAAAGCAATTTTTGCAGTTGCTTGTCCGATTCTACCAAATCCAATTAAACCAAGAGTTTTTCCTCTTAATTCAGTTCCTTTAGCATAAGATTTCTTTAAATTTTTGAATTTAGAATCTCCTTCTAAAGGCATGTTTCTGTTAGATTCGTGTAAAAAACGAGCCATTCCGAATAAGTGAGCGAAAACTAATTCAGCCACTGAATGAGAAGAAGCAGCTGGAGTATTAATTACATTGATTCCTTTTGATTTAGCATAATCAACATCAATGTTATCCATTCCAACACCACCACGTCCAATAATTTTAATTGAAGGACAGTTGTCAATAATATCTTTTCTAACTTGTGTAGCACTTCTTACAAGTAAAACAGAAATTTCTTTTTCGTTTATATAATCTACAAGTTGATCTTGTGCTACTGTTGTTAAGTCTACTGAAAAACCTGATGCTTCAAGCTCCATAACACCACTTGTAGCGATACCGTCATTTGCTAATACTTTCATTATTATTAATTTTTTATAGTTATGATAATTGTTTTTCTAATTGTTGCATAGCATCTACTAACACTTGAACGCTTTCAATTGGCATAGCATTGTAAATACTAGCACGGTAACCACCAACAGATCTATGACCTTTAATTCCACTAATTCCAGCAGCATTCCAAATTTTATCAAATGCTTCTTTATCATCTTCATTAGTTAAGTTGAATGTTACATTCATTAAAGAACGATCTTCAACTTCAGCAAAGCCTTTGAAATGAGGGTTTCTGTCAATTTCAGCATATAAAATAGCAGCTTTTGCTTCATTCAATTTTTCAATTGCAGCAATACCACCTAATTCTTTCATCCATTCTAAAGTTAACATAGATACGTAAACTGGAAATACAGGAGGTGTATTAAACATACTGTCTTTGCTAATATGTACTTGATAATCTAACATAGAAGGTATAGTTCTTCCTGTTTTTCCTAATATTTCATCTTTAACAACAACAAGTGTTGTACCAGCAGGACCCATATTTTTTTGAGCACCAGCATAAATCATATCAAATTGAGAAAAGTCCATTTCACGAGAGAAAATATCAGAACTCATATCACATACTAATAAACCTTCTGGTTTTGGGAAATCTTTAATTTGAGTTCCGTAAATTGTATTGTTTGAAGTACAGTGGAAATAATCTGCATCAGCAGGAATTGTATAATTTTTAGGAATATAATTGTATGTTTTATCTTTTGAAGACGCAACAACATCAACTTCCCCTAATAATTTAGCTTCTTTAACTGCTTTATTAGCCCAAGCTCCCGTATCTAAATAAGCGGCTTTTCCATCAACTTTTAAAAGGTTATAAGCCGTCATTAAAAATTCTAAACTAGCTCCTCCACCTAAAAATAACACTGAATATCCTTCTGGTAACTTTAATAATTCTTTTACTAAGCTACGTGCTTTTTCCATTACATCAACAAAGTCTTTACTTCGGTGTGAAATTTCAATTAATGATAAATTTAAATCATTAAAATTTTCAACAGCTTCTGCTGCTTTTTTTAAAACTTCTTGTGGTAAAATACAAGGACCTGCACTAAAATTATGTTTTTTCATTATAATCAATAAATATGTTCAATAATATGTTTAATTTCTCTTACAAATTTCGGTAAAAAAAGACAATTACATGCAATTTTTTATTAAAAAAAAGCATTATAATTTTAATAAAAAAGCAATTGTATCTACGTCATCGGCATAATTCCATAATTTGGGATGTTGTGTCTCTCCAAACTTTACGAAATCTTCAACATTTTCATTAGATACAACACATTGTATTTTTTCGTTATCTTCCTTTAATTTTATATCTAATTCGTTTCTAGAATTGTAATATTCATAAAATAACGTTGCTATAGGAGAGCCATAACTTTCATCTTCTTTTAACATTATAAAACCATTTTCCTGAAGTTTAAACAAACTCATTAGATAAACAGCTTTATTATAGTCGTAATTATTCTCGTATTTTTTGTAATTAATAATGTCGTTAAACTTATAAAGGGCATTAAAAAGAGGATCAAAATTATATCCTTTTGGAACAAATATTTTTGAAACACTTCTACAACCTAATCCAAAATATTGGAATATATCTTCTCCTAAACCTTCTAGATCTTCTTTAGTTTCATTACCCGTTAATATGGCTACGGAATTTCTGTTTTTTCTAATGATACTTGGATATTTTCCAAAGTAACTTTCAAAATATCGGGCAGTATTATTACTTCCAGTTGCAATAACAGCATCAAATTCTGATAATTTACCTTCAGTAAAGGTTATTTTATTTTTAAAATATGAATTTTGATGTTCTAAGAATTTCGCGATTAATGGCAAAAAATGTTTATCGTTTGACGATTGTTTTACAATTACATTATGCCCGCTAATTAGAACTGAAAGGAAATCATGAAACCCTACTAAAGGAATGTTTCCAGCCATAATAATTGCTACATTTTTAATTGGAGCACTATCATTAAAATTATAATTAGAAGTCCACTTTTTTAAATTTTCTATACTTAAAGCTTCTGTCCAACTTTCAAAGGCTTTTAATACATTTGGTTTGTTAAACCAGCCATTAAATTCTTGTGCTCTATTTATTTGCATTTCAAATGCTTCAAAAAATAAAGTGTTGAATTCTGAATCTTCTTTTTTCTCAATTTTAGAATTACTAAACTGTGATAAAAATACTCCAAGTTTAGCAAAAGATTCAATTCGATGCTCTAAATTCATTATAATTTATAATTTTATATTTGCACAAAAATAATCTAAATTATAGTATGGCAATAAAAATAACAGATGAATGTATAAATTGTGGAGCTTGTGAGCCAGAATGTCCTAATAATGCAATTTACGAAGCGTCAGAGGACTGGAAATTCTCAGACGGAACTTCACTTTCTGGAAATATAGTTTTACCAAATGGTAATAAAGTGGATGCAGATGAGAGTAATGAGCCTATTAATGACGATGTGTATTTTATAATTGTTGATAAATGTACTGAATGTAAAGGTTTTCATGATGAGCCACAATGTGCGGCAGTTTGCCCTGTAGATTGTTGTGTGCCTGATGAGGAAAATGAAGAAGCAGAGGATGTTTTATTAGCTAAAAAAAGCTTTTTACATAAAGAAGGATAGAACAATGATTTTTGAAGTTTGCACTGATAGTATTGAAGGGGTAATAAAAGCCGAAAAACTTGGTGTGAATAGGGTAGAATTATGTTCTGCATTATCAGTTGGTGGTTTAACTCCAAATATTGGATTGATAAAACAATGTGTTTCGAGTTCATCTATTGAAATTCATGTGATGATTCGACATAAGGAAGGAGGATTTAATTATTCTGAAGAGGATATTGAAATAATGGCAACAGATATTATAGCAGCTAAAGAAGTTGGTGTAAAAGGTGTTGTTTTCGGTATTTTAACTGATGATAAGGAAGTTTCTATTCTAAATGAAAAACTTGTTTTATTATCAAAATCGTTGAACTTAGAAGTTACATTTCATAGAGCATTTGATTTTGTTAAGGATTATAAGAAAGCAATTTCAAAAATAGTAGATTTCGGATTTGATCGTTTATTAACTTCTGGATTAGAAAGTAAAGCTGAAGCAGGCTTAGAAATTATTTCAAACTTGCAAAGAAATTATGGTAATTCAATTCAAATAATGGCTGGAAGTGGAATTAACGCCTCAAATGTTTTAAAAATTGCAAAGTCAGGAATAAATAATATTCACTTTTCTGCAAGAAAATCCAGTAATATTGTACCAGGACTTTCTATGGGAGAGGCAATGGTTGTTGATGAAGATAAAATTAAATCAATAATAACTCAATTTAAGTAGTATTGAGTTATTACTGATTTATAAATGATTTAAGTTTTAATGTAGAACTGAATCTTGTTTAATAAAAGAACTACTTTTTCTGGCGAAAAAGAAAATGTAAAAATAGCATACAACCATTAAAAATAGTGCAGGTTTAAAATCAAATTGATCTGTTAAAAAACCATATAATGGTGGTATTACAGCTCCTCCTACAATGGCTGTACATAAAATACCAGAGGCTTGAGGTTTAAATTCGCCTAATCCACTAAGTGATAAAGAAAATATTGTTGGAAACATTATCGAATTAAATAATCCAACTAATAAAATTGAGAACATTGCAACTAATCCGTTTGTAAGCATAGAAATAGCAAGTAATGAAATAGCTGTAGTTGCAAAAATTGCAAGTACTTTGGCAGGTTCAATTATTTTTGTTAAATAAGCACCAATAAATCTACCAACCATAGCTCCTGTCCAATAAAATATCACAAAAGCCGCAACAATAGCTTTGTTGTCTACATTTGCTAAATCTTGCTGAATGATACCTTCTGAAAATTTAGCTAACCACGAAGTGTTTTTAATAGTGTCAGCTAAATTCATATCTAAAAAATAATTTACTAAGTAACTCCCAATGGCAACTTCGGCACCAACATACACAAAAATGCCAATGGCACCCATTTTTAAAACTTTATGTTTTAATGCATTTCCATACCCAAAACCTTCTTTTTTCTTTAAAATATTGGGAAGCTTTATAAATGAAACTATCAATGCCAAGAGTAATATCGAAACAGCTAAAAATAAAAACGGATTTTGGACAGCTGAAGCTTCTCCGGCTAAATAGGCTTCTTTTTCGGCAGGAAGCAAATTATTTATGTTTTCACTGCTTTTAATTGAGTCGCTTAATAAAAACATAGCTCCAATTGCTGGAGCTATAGCGGTTCCTAAAGAGTTAAATGCTTGTGATAGGTTTAAACGGCTTGAAGCAGTTTCTTCAGACCCTAAAACAGCTACATAAGGATTTGCTGCAACTTGTAAAACGGTCATTCCCCCAGCTAGGATAAAATAACCTAATAAAAATAAAGGGAACATTCTGAAAGAAGCCGCTGGATAGAATAATAAACAGCCAATACCCATTATGCTTAATCCAAGTAAAATACCTTTTTTGTATCCAATTTTTGATAAAATAAACCCAGAAGGAATTGATAATAAACCATAAGCCATAAAAAAAGCAAATTGTACAAGTCCAGCTTGAAAAAAGCTCAATTCAAAAACCTCCCTTAATCTGGGAATCAAAGAGTCTACTAAAACTGTAATAAATCCCCACATAAAAAAAAGTGAGGTTAAAATGATAAATGCCTTGTTGTATTTTTTTGTTGAATCCAAAAGTTGAAATTTTAGGTTTATTATTTATTGAAATTTGAAAGGTTAAATATATAAATTATACTTTTTAAAGTGACTGTTTTTTATACAAACGACGTTTCTTATTCGATAAAAGGAAGATTAATTAAAAATTGAACATTATTCTTAAAATTGAATAGTGCAAACGACTTTTTTATTTATAAAAAATAAACTTATTTTATCTAATTGTAAATGTTATATTTGCACGCTTTATAAAAGGAAACTTTTATACTTAAATTAATTACTATTACATTATTATGAAAGCAGGAATTGTAGGATTGCCAAATGTTGGAAAATCAACGTTATTTAATTGTTTATCAAATGCGAAAGCTCAAAGTGCAAACTTTCCGTTTTGTACTATCGAACCAAATATTGGAGTTGTAAATGTACCAGACAATAGACTGAATAAATTAGAAGAATTGGTAAATCCAGAACGTGTTATGCCGGCTACAGTTGATATTGTAGATATTGCAGGATTAGTTCGTGGAGCTAGTAAAGGAGAAGGATTAGGAAATCAATTTTTAGCAAATATTCGTGAAACAGATGCTATTATTCATGTATTGCGTTGTTTTGATAATGATAATATTATCCACGTTGATACTACTATTGATCCAGTTAGAGATAAAGAAACAATTGATATTGAATTACAATTAAAAGATCTTGAATCTTTAGAAAAAAGGATAGAACGTGTTAAAAAAACTGCGAGAACCGGTAACAAAGAGGCTCAAAAAGAACTAGAGGTTTTAGAAAAACTACAAAAAGGTTTAGAAGCTTCAATATCTGTAAGAGCAATTGATATTAGTGAAAAGGAACGTGAAGAATATGTGAAGCCTATTCAGTTTATTACAGATAAACCAGTTTTATATGTATGTAATGTAGATGAGAATTCGGCTGTTGATGGTAATGATTATGTAAGTGCGGTTAAAGAAGCTGTAAAAGATGAAAATGCTGAAGTAATTGTATTAGCTGTAGGAACAGAAGCAGATATTACAGAATTAGAGAGTTTTGAAGAACGTCAAATGTTTTTAGAAGATTTAGGTTTACAAGAACCGGGATCGTCTGTGCTTATTAGAGCTGCATATAAATTACTAAACTTACAAACGTATTTCACTGCTGGTGTAAAAGAAGTGAGAGCTTGGACAATTAACATTGGAGATTCTGCACCACAGGCTGCTGGAGTTATACATACCGATTTTGAAAAAGGATTTATTAGAGCTGAAGTTATAAATTACGACGATTTTGTTGAATTAGGTAGTGAGGCAAAGGTAAAAGAAGCTGGAAAGATGCGTGTTGAAGGAAAAGAATATATAGTAAAAGATGGAGATATGATGAATTTCAGGTTTAATGTTTAATTATCATTAAGAAATTAAAAATTATACGAAGGTCTGTTAACAAATATTTTAACAGACTTTTTTTTATTTTATATTTCAAAATAGTACTTTAGCAACTCTTCAAGAATTTTACAGAATAAATGACAGAACAAACAGCGTATACCGAGGATAATATCCGTTCATTAGATTGGAAAGAACATATTAGAATGCGTCCCGGAATGTATATTGGAAAGTTAGGTGATGGATCATCACCTGATGATGGTATTTACATTTTGATAAAGGAGGTTTTGGATAATTCTATTGATGAATATGTAATGGGTGCTGGAAAAACAATTGAAATTTCAGTAAAAGAAGATACCGTTACAATAAGAGATTATGGAAGAGGAATTCCTTTAGGAAAGGTGGTAGATGTAGTTTCCAAAATGAATACTGGTGGGAAGTATGATTCTAGGGCCTTTAAAAAATCTGTTGGATTAAATGGGGTTGGTACTAAAGCAGTGAATGCTTTGTCTTCTTATTTTAAAGTTCAATCATTTAGAGATAATAAAACTGTTTTTGCTGAGTTTTCAGCAGGAAATATTACAACGGTTGAAGATCCTGCCGAATCATCACAACGAAAGGGTACGAAAGTTACCTTTATGCCAGATAAAAGTATTTTCACTAAGTTTAAATACCGTAATGAATATATTGTAAAAATGATTAAAAACTATGTGTATTTAAACACAGGTTTAACAATTGTTTTTAATGGTGAAAAGTATTATTCTGAAAATGGATTAAAAGATTTATTGGAAGAGAATATTGCTGATGAATTTATGTTGTTTCCTATTATTCATTTGAAAGAAAATGATATTGAAATAGCAATAACATACAGTAAAGCACAATATAGTGAGGAGTATCATTCTTTTGTAAATGGGCAACATACAACACAAGGAGGAACCCACCAAAGTGCTTTTAGGGAAGCAATAGTGAAAACCGTTCGAGAATATTTTGGTAAAAATTATGAAGCTTCTGATATTCGTAAATCCATTGTTTCTGCAATCAGTGTAAAAGTAATGGAACCAGTTTTTGAAAGTCAAACAAAAACAAAATTAGGTTCTACTGAAATGGGAGGTGACTTGCCTACTGTTAGAACATTTATAACAGATTTTGTTAAAACGAAACTTGATAATTACCTTCATAAAAATCCGGATACAGCTGAAAAAATTCAGAAAAAAATATTACAAGCCGAAAAGGAGCGTAAAGATTTATCTGGAATTAGAAAATTAGCACGTGAACGTGCAAAAAAAGCAAGTTTACACAATAAGAAATTACGAGATTGTAGAGTTCATTTAAATGATTTAAAAAAGGACAATCGTTTAGAAAGCACTTTATTTATTACAGAGGGAGATTCAGCAAGTGGATCTATAACTAAATCGAGAAATGTAAATACTCAAGCAGTATTCAGTTTGCGCGGTAAACCTTTGAATTCATACAACATGAGTAAAAAAATTGTGTATGAAAATGAAGAGTTTAATTTATTGCAGGCAGCTTTAAATATTGAAGATGGTTTAGAAAACTTACGATATAATAATATAGTAATTGCTACCGATGCCGATGTTGATGGTATGCATATTAGATTATTATTAATAACATTCTTTTTACAATTTTTTCCAGAATTAATTAAAGAAGGTCATTTATACATATTAGAGACTCCTTTATTTAGAGTTCGTGATAAAAAACAAACTTTTTATTGTTATTCTGATGAAGAAAAGAAAAATGCAATTAAAAGATTAAAAGGAAAACCTGAAATGACTCGATTTAAAGGATTGGGGGAAATTTCACCAGATGAATTTGTTCATTTTATTGGAGATGATATTCGTTTGGATCCTGTTATGTTAGATAAAGAAATGTCTATTGATAAAATGTTGGAGTTTTATATGGGAAAAAATACTCCAGATCGACAAAAATTTATCATTGAAAATTTAAAAGTTGAATTAGATATAGTAGAAGAAGTCTAATATGCTAGAAGAAAACCAAGAAGAATTAAACGAAGATTTCGGAAATCAAGAAACCATTACTAAGGTTACAGGAATGTATAAGGATTGGTTTTTGGACTATGCCTCTTATGTAATTTTAGAAAGAGCTGTTCCTGGAATTAGAGACGGATTTAAACCAGTACAGCGAAGAATACTGCATTCAATGAAAGATTTGGATGATGGTCGTTACAATAAAGTAGCCAATATTGTGGGGCATACCATGCAATACCATCCGCATGGTGATGCATCAATAGCCGATGCCATGGTTCAAATAGGACAAAAAGATTTGCTAATTGACATGCAAGGGAACTGGGGTAATATTTTAACTGGTGACCGTGCTGCTGCTTCTCGTTATATTGAAGCTCGTTTGTCTAAATTTGCATTAGATGTTGTTTTTAACCCAAAAACTACTGAATGGCAGGCTTCTTATGATGGAAGAAGAAAAGAACCGGTAGATTTACCTGTAAAATTTCCAATGTTACTTGCTCAAGGTGCTGAAGGTATTGCAGTTGGGTTATCTACGAAAATTTTACCACATAACTTTAATGAACTCATTGATGCTTCAATAAAACATTTAAAAGGTAGAAGCTTTACATTGGTTCCAGATTTTTTAACTGGAGGAATTGCAGATGTTTCAAATTATAATGATGGAAAACGAGGAGGTAAAATTCGCGTAAGAGCCAAAATATCACAATTAGATAAAAAAACTTTAGTTATAAGTGAAATTCCTTTTGGTACTACAACTTCTACATTAATTGATTCAATTTTAAAAGCCAATGAAAAGGGTAAAATAAAAATAAAACAAATTGAAGATAATACGGCTGCGAATGTAGAAATCTTAGTGCATTTACCAAATGGTATTTCACCTGATAAAACTATTGATGCATTATATGCTTTTACCAATTGTGAAAACTCTATTTCTCCGTTGTGTTGTGTTATTGAAGATAATAAACCCGTTTTTATTGGAGTTTCAGAAATATTAAAACTTTCAACAGATCATACTCTTCAATTGTTAAAGCAAGAACTTGAAATTCAGTTAAATGAATTAGAGGAGCAATGGCATTTCGCATCATTAGAAAGAATTTTTATTGAAAATAGAATTTATCGTGATATTGAAGAAGAAGAAACTTGGAAAGGTGTAATTATTGCAATTGACAAAGGATTAAAACCTCATATTTCACATTTAAAAAGAGCAATTACCGAAGAGGATATTGTTCGATTGACCGAAATAAGAATTAAAAAAATATCGAAATTTGATATAGATAAGGCAAAACAATTTATTGAAAGTTTAGAAGAGAAAATTGCAGAAGTGAAACATCATCTTGCAAATATTGTTGATTTTGCCATAAACTATTTCAAAAATTTAAAAACGAAATACGGAAAAGGTAAAGAACGCAAAACTGAAATTAGATTATTTGATGATATTGTTGCAACTAAGGTTGTAATGAGAAATACAAAATTGTATGTTAATAGAGAAGAAGGTTTTGTAGGAACTTCATTAAAAAAAGATGAATACGTTGATGATTGTGCAGATATTGACGATGTAATTGTTTTTAGACGAGATGGTGTTATGATGATTACTAAAGTAGATTCTAAAACATTTGTTGGTAAAAATATAATTCATATAGCGATATTTAAAAAGAGTGATAAGCGTACTGTTTATAATATGATTTATCGTGATGGTAGAGGAGGTCAAAGTTATATGAAGAGATTTAATGTTACAGGCGTAACAAGAGATAAGGAATATGATTTAACTGCTGGAAATAAAGCTTCCATTGTTCATTATTTTACCGCAAACCCTAATGGTGAAGCCGAAATAGTTACTGTTCATTTAAGGTCTGTTGGAAGTGTCAAGAAATTAAAATGGGATATAGATTTTTCTAATTTAGCAATTAAAGGAAGAAGTTCTAAAGGTAATAGAGTTACCAAATATGCTGTCAAAAAAATTGAGTTAAAATCAGAAGGAGTTTCAACTTTAAAGCCTAGAAAAATTTGGTTTGATGATATCGTTCAAAGATTAAATGTTGATGGAAGAGGTGAGTTGTTGGGTGAATTTAAAGCTGAAGATCGTTTATTAATTATTACTCAAAAAGGAATTGCTAAAACGATAAAACCTGAATTAACAACTCATTTTGATAATGATATGATAATTTTGGAGAAATGGGACCCGGTTAAACCAATTTCTGCAATATATTTGGATGGAGATAAAGAACGTTATTATTTGAAACGATTTATGATAGATCATCCAAATAAAGAAGAAATATTTATTTCAGAACATCCAAA